>ULUS01027896.1_pt1 | contig 12458 bp, 5 predicted proteins | sample 1958761 | NCBI WGS metagenome assembly ULUS01 (sample SAMEA4835767, study PRJEB28245) | human gut metagenome | biome: gut microbiome; material: fecal sample | place: Denmark | collected 2008
TTACTCGTTTTTATCAACTTAAATTAATTCCGCCAACGGGTGGTTGAAAATGAATAATTACTGATTTACATCTGCAAATGTACGATAATTATCTCATTTTCCCATCATTCCATCGTGTGCATTTGGTGTGCAAATGGTGGAAAACCTCGATTTGTGGTACAATGGTGGCCTTCTCTGGCTTGTTATTTATCATAATCGCGATTGCGGGATGAAAATACAAGTCCTCAGACCGAGTGATTTGCATGGGTCAAAAGACGCAGTTTTTCACCCCTTTTTAGCATATTAACTTCAGAGGCCTACGAATATAACTTCATAAGCCGATGAAGTTATATTCGTAGGCCTCTGAAGTTATATTCATCAGCTAATGAAGTCAACATACTTTTTTCGGGCAAAAATAGCCGTAAATAGCAAGAGACAGCAGAGGCAGATGAAATTCTGGATTAAAGTCCGTTTTTCTCCTTTGCTAGGCGCAGGTATTCCGACGGATTCAGACCCGTATGCTTCTTGAAAGTAGTGGCAAAATTGGATCGCGACTTAAACCCGAGGTCCCTTGCGATGCTCTCGATGGTATAGCTTCCATAGCGTTGCGGGTCGTTGAAGCGGCGGCAAGCCTCACGGATGCGGTAGCGTCCGAGCAGCGTGTTGAAGTTGCACTCAAAGGTCTCGTTGATGACCTGCGACACATACTTTTGTCCCGTACTGATGTTTTGCGCCAGTTTTTCGACCGTGAAGTCGGGCTGTATGATGACCTCGGTCTGCTCCATGACCTGCTGCACGAGTTGTGTGATACGGTCTTTGTCCGCATCGGAGAGCGTACTGTGGTGGTATTTGGAAGAAGCTGTAGCCGCACTGTTCTCCTCCACGGCGGGTGCAGAGACTGTCTTTCGCTGTTTTCCTGCCATTTCATCGCGCTTCAGCACCTCCAAGCTTCGGTGGTAGAGAGCGAGGTTGCGGCGGCGCAACTCCCGGTTCTCGCGCATCACGACGAGCAGGATGATGACGAAGAAGAGCGTGGTCAGTACGGCCACGATGAGCCAGATGCGGTGTTGCGTCTGACGCTCCTTCATGCCGTCCATCTCCTGGTTGAGCTCGATCACCTTCTCGTTGAGACCCATATTAAATACGTTGGATGGCAGCGAGTATGCCTTTAGCGAGTCGTTGATCTGGTAGTATCGGTACATGCTGCGATCGTAGTCGGCCTTGCGCCCCATGTCCTCATAGAAGATGGCGTAGGTCTGATAGACGCTCTGCATGCCGTCGCCAATCTTGTATTTGACATAGAGTTTCTCCGCCTCCGCCACGAGGGCCAGTCCTTGGTCGAAGTGGTGCAAGAGTCGTTGTACCTCCGCGGCCTCCACAAATGCCAATGCGCGGCGGCGGCAGTTGCGCTCCGTATCGGGCACGATGTCGATGAGCCGGCCGTAGGCCTCGGCAGCCTTCTGAAGCTGTCCTGCTATCTTCAGTCTTGTGCCCTCGTAGAGGGTGATGTTATACTTGTAGTGCTCCGTGTTGCGTTTCGTGTGTGCCTTGCGATACAGGTCCCACTCCTTCTTCGTGTTAGCAAACTCTCCCACCACGTCGGCGAGCGTCGTCATGTTGGTGAAAGCCATGTCGGCGGTGGTCATATCCTTCTTCGCCAGGGCCAGGCGCACACCCTTCCGGTAGCAGTCCAGGGCCTTGCTGTAGAGTTTCCACTGTCGTCCCTGTCCTGCCACAAGCTGGTACATGGATCCGAGGTTGAAGTAGAGTGCGGCACTCGTCTCGCCCAGTTCTTTCGAGATAGTGTGGGCGCGGAGCAGGTTTTCGTAAGCCTTGGGATAGTTGAGGTAGGTGAAGCTGTAGATGAAGTAGTTCATGTTCAGTGCCTCCACCACCTCTCTCTTCTCCTCTGCACTCATGTTGGGCGTGTAGCGTCCTGCCACAATGGTGAAGAAGAGCAGTGCCGAGTCGGGCTTGTTCTTCCTGAGGCGGTAGTCCTTACCGATGCGTATCAGCTCCTCGGAGGGTCGCGACATATATTTTTGGTAGAAGTCGGAGCGTCCGCCCTTGGCTGCATGCGCCATCTGGGCACCCGCAGCGAGGGTCATAAGTATGACAAAAAGCATCCGTATGGAACGGATACGGTAGTTGATCATTTTTTGAATTTTCATTGATAACAAACTGGGTTGTCCCCCCGTTGGGGGCGAAACGGAGGCCGACGAGTGCGCAAGGCGTGTCCGAAAGACCATGTTTCGGATGCAAAAGTAATATTTTCTGCGCAAAAACCTAACAAAAATAGTAAAAAAATGAACACCGACGCTTCATCTTTCTTCTAGTTCCTCCTAATCCGCCACATTTTTAGCGGTTATTCTTTGCCGTGGATGGATCGCAACAATCATAGGCGATCCCCCTCAACCCTATCAACGAAGAACAAGTGGCGGCCTACAGTCCCATGCGCTCAAGCACGCGGTTGACGTAGTTTTGTGTTTTGCGGATGCTGTATCCGATGCCACCTTTCCAGATTCGGATGGCGCGCTCGATGGAGTTGGACGGGTTGTGGTGCGACTGGATGATGGCGAACATCTCGCGCGACTTCTCCGCGTTGTAGCGGTCCTTGAGGGTGTAGCGCTTGCTCTCTCCGCGCGCCTTGAGGATGTTGTTGCATTCGCGGACCAGCACCGGCGAGATCTGCAGCAGACCCACATACTGTCCGTTTACGGCGTGGGCGTTGCCCTTGCTCTCGAAATGGGCGATGGCATCGATGAGCTTGTTCCAGTCAAATCCGTCTCCATCGCCCGCTGTCTCCGTTACCTCGGCGGGTAGTGCTTGCTCCGTCGTGGCAGCATGGCCGAAGACGGGCAGCGCAATGAGGGTGAGCGTGATGATGACTTGATAGACAATGCTCTCTAATTTGGTCTCTTTTCTGTATTGCTTCATAAAATAAGGTTTTGAAACTTGGCCGAAAACCCGACAAAAGGGGGTGTCCACCATAGCGCGTTTCTATCCAGGAAAACCGCTCCTGCAGCGCCTTCGTTTCATGTTCATGATGCAAAGGTAGTAAAAAATAGGGCTGAAAACCAGCCCGTTAATATTTCTTCACATTCTGCAAAAAACCGCTCCCCTACCCTAAAATCGCCTCGAATCCCCCATGTAGCGGGAGATTATGTGCGTAGACGCTCAAACAATCTTTTAGGACAATTTAGGAAAATAACCACCGATTTTCGTCGCACTTTTTCACATAAAATCCCTCTTGCGTCTCATAACCACCTATTCCGACAGTCATTGGATCCTTGCAAACCAGCCTCGGGCTATATTCACGAATTGAGTAGATGTTTTCACGATGGGAAAGCTATTATGCGTTCGTTCACGAAGGAAAGCGCGTGGTTCACGAAAAGCAGAATGAGATGATAGATTTGGCAGTAAGAATTTCTCTATTTTTGCAGTGGGACGGAGTTACTTCCTTACCAAAACGAACATTAACAACTAGGAGATACGACCATCTAGTAGATACTAACAAATAAACAACGTAAACGAAATGGAACACAAAAGCAATATGTGTCTCATCCTCTGTGGTGAGATTTATATGCTCAATCTTGATGACGCCTTGCTGTTTGAGGCTGATGACCACTACACGGAAATACACAATCTGTATGGCAACAAGATCATGGTGCCCTTCTGCCTCGGGGAGATAGAACGGGAGATTCGGACGAGGTTTCCAGACCATAACAATTTGGTCAGGATGGGCCGGAAATACATCATCAATAAGAACCGGGTCTTCCACATGAATGCCCTCAAGCAGACGGTGTCGCTCTACGGTTCCAATGGGCAGGTGGTCGTACTCAATGTATCGAAACCAGCACTCAAAAGCTTGATGCAGGACGCGCGTAGCTCTTATGCGACGCTGCCGTCGGATGACCCCGACGACCCTGACCTCGATCCTGACGAAGGAAAGGGGTGTGGATTTACCCCCCCCCATCCGTGGATTGAATGGACATTTCCCATAGTGTGAGATGTGGGACACCCTTTGTGGCGTATTTTCATTCACGAAAAAAACACGATGGTTCACGAAAAGGATCATTGCGGTTTCGCATGACTCCATGGATTATGTATAATTTTGTACACGATTGCACTGACAAAAAGTGGTCTATCAAAGTCTCTTTACCTTATTATATATACGGGAAGAGCAGCTGAAAAGAAAATAATTAATTTGTACAATTAAATAAGATTATGAGAAAAGATGTACTGATTTCTCTCCTCGCCATCACAGGCGCACCCGTTGCAGCATTGGCCGACGCTGATGTTGTGATCGACAAGACCGCATGGACGGGAGATGATTTGACCGTATCGGAAGACGGTTCCGTGACCGTCTCCACAGGAAAGGAAGTTTCCATCGAGAAAGAACTGGCTCCTGGCAAGTACATGCTGCAGCCTGCTACGTTTACCGACAATGCCAAGATTGTCGCTGTCTATAAGGGCAAGGAGTATGCCCCCGGCGTCGCTTTTACTATCGATGGTGCCGCGCCAGCGAAAGTAAAAGTCAAGGTTCGTGCCGTGACCCCGGGCGAATTCAAGTTCTCTGGTGTCAAGTTTACCTTGCTCTTCGACTTCGCTGCTCCGGTGAAGGAGCTCAGTGCGCAGCTCGGCGAAATCGTCAGCGGTACCAGCGACTATTTCCGTACGACCGATGCCTGGAAAAAGGGCAAGGACGGAAAGCCCAGCCTGGAGATGCAGGTGGCCGACTATGCCAGCCAGCTTGACATCATTGAGAAGGGTGATTATGAAGTCTATGTGAAGAACCACCTTTGGCAGGGAGAGAACAGCCCCGAACTTCGTGCACTGACCGATGGTATTGGTGCCCTTGCCGATGTCGTAGAGAAAGCCAACGTCAACGAGAACTCCTACAAGAGTGCATGGGATGCCTATACGGATGCAAAGCGTCAGTTTGACGGTTTCTACTGGACTTGGTATTATACGGATAAGGCCATGAAGGAGACCTATCAGGCTGACTACGACAAGATAAAGAAAGATATCGAAGACTTCGGTACGCTGGCGATGCAAAAGTACAACGCAGGCGCAGCCAATGAACTGAAAACGGATGAGTTTACGGAAAACTTCAGCCGGCAGTTTAATACGCTGAAGGCCAATATCGGTACTTCTGGCAACGCCTGGCTCAATATCAGTGCTACGTATCAGGATGGTTTGAGCTCGTTCAACGCCGCTCAGGAGGAGATACACACCCAGATGCCGGACGACGGCAACTATGCCGATTGGAACGCAGAGGCTCTCAACGCTATGCGCTCGGCATGGAAGAAGGTGAGCGACCTGTACAAGGACATCGATGCCGACAAGACGAAGGCTTCTAAGGAGGAGGAGAACTTCCGCACGCTGAAGGAAGCACAGGTGAAGGTCATCAACGCCACGAAGGACAAGTATCTCGCCAAGTATGCCGATGCCGAAACCAAGAAGGCTGCTGCCGACCAGCTCCTTGCCGATCTGGAGGACGACTTCCAGTATCTGGAGAAGAGCGAGGATGTGAACCTGAAGTATGCCAATCGTGTCAAGGAGATCCGTATCGCTATCAATGCCCTCAAGGACAAGGTGGGCACGGACTACAAGGCACCCCACAATATCCGCACGGCCAACTATGATGCCGACCGCGATGCCATCCAGGCCAAGATCAGCAGTTTGCGTAGCGATGCTGGTGCCATCATCCAGAACTACGAGAACTATCAGAAGTTGCTCAAGGCGCTGGGCACAGAGACGGGCTTGCAGAAGAAGCTCGACGACGCCAAGGCTGCTGTGGCCAAGATGAAGCCAGCCGCCAAGGACGATACGTATGATGTGGCTGCCCACTTCCAGAAGACGGCTGCCGACCTGCAGAAGACCATCGACGAGATTAAGGCCGCCGTTGAGAAGGGCTATCAGGAGAAGACGCTGACCGAGACGGTGCGTGGGGACTTCCAGAGTCAGATAGACGCTGCTGCTATGGCCGTCGTCAAGTATCAGGATGACGCCACGGATGCCCTGGCCCGCTACGATGTGGTGAACACCGCCATCAAGGAGTACGAGGACGCACTGGCCACGCTGTGTGAGACTGTCGGCCCGAAGACGCTCGTCGTTGCCACTCCGGCCACGGAGGTGACAGGCAAGACCTACGGAGAGCGCATCGCCAAGCTCCAGACAGAGATCGACCGTGTGGCAGACAACTTCAGTGCCGCCAAAAAGAAGCTCGATGCCGACCTTCTTGCCGCTTTGCTGGCCGTGCAACTCAAGGAGACCATCCTCACCGACGCCCAGGCTCTCAATGCAGCCTTCGCCAATGACAAGGTCAATTCCGACAAGACTGCCAAGATAGAGGCTGCCAAGGCGATGTATGATGCCGCCAGCAAAGTCGTCGATGCCATCAAGGCCGACATCGATAAGTACAAGGGCGTGCCCTATACATATTATGATGTGACGTGGACGGAGGACAACCTCGGACAGAAGTATGACGAGTTGCTCCAGGATCTCAACGACATCGAGGCCAACACCAACACGCAGAAGGCCAAGATCCAGGCTGTTGCAGCCACCGAGAACGACATCACCGAGGACAACGCAGTAGAGGCTATGTCTTTGTTGAGCGTCATCAAGGGTGACGTTGACGCTATCAACGACGCACTGAGCGAGTTGCTGGGGCGTGTGAACGAACAAAAAGCACATGTCAATGCGGAGACGCAAGCATATACCGACTTCATCGGAAATCAGTATTATTATTACCCGAAGGGTGCTGAGCTGGTCAGCCGTACGCTGACGGAGGCAAAGAACGCATTCGTTATCCCCGGCGAGAGCATCGACCCACAGATCCAGGCTACGACCACCAAGCTCGAAGCACTGAAGGCGGAGGCTGCTACGGCGCGCGCCAAGGAGATCCTCCAGGAATCATGCAGGGATAGCTATGATGCCGAGGGCCATGTCGTCAAGGGCATCACCAGTCGTCTCAACGACTTGCAGCTGGAGGCCAATGCGCTCAAGGCACTGGCCATCGACTCTACGGCCAACTATGATGCCTATCAGGAGCTGAAGGACAACTTTGCTGGACAGAGGATAGATATTTGGAACTATAGCTATTGGGGCAGAGATTACACAACGTCGCACTATGGCTTTGCCAATGCTTTCGATGCTGTGAGAACGCGCATCAACCAAAAGACGGACGGTACCAACGCGGCCTATTATCTCAGCCTGCTCGCCTATCCCGACGGCGTGCACTTCAAGGAGCGCCAGGCCATAGAGCAAGCCATCGAGGCCGCCTACAAGGCAGGCAAAGCCTGGACAGGTACTGTCAATTACTATACGAATAAGCCGAATCTCAATGATGGACTCGTCAAGCGTATGACGGCTCTTTCCAACGTGCTCGGAGAGCTTCCCAAGCAGGCTTATAATGACTGCACCAACTATTATAGTCAGGTGGACGAAGGCAACACGTGTCAGACCCTTTGGGACGAGGTGAACGGATTGTTCAACGCTTCCGATCTCCGTCCTGAGACGCTGAAGCCCTATCTCAGTAAGCTCGGCGGTCTCCTGAAGCGCATCAAGGAGCAGAAGGCGCTGGTGGAGAAGTACTATGCCGAGGGTCTGACCACCACCAACAACTCGGATGTCAGCGAGGCTTACCGTCTCATCAAGATCGAACTCGACGGTTTGAAGGCCTTCATTGAGGGCAATAGTGAATACAACGCTGCCATCGCTGGAGACAACCTCAAACGTTACAATACCTTCTGTGTCAAGGTGCAGGAGACGGAGAACAAGTATGGTGAGGGTACGGCCCAGATTGCTGGCTACCAGAATATTTCTACGGAGGAGCTCAAGGAGCTGGTCAATGTGGAGAGCATCATCGCTGCCCAGGAGAACATCTATAAGTATGCCGCCCTCATCAAGAACTTGAAGGACAAGGCCGCTGACACCTACGCGGAGACCACGTCGCCCGTTCTTTGGGATATCGAAGAGGCCAACGCCAAAAAGGCTCAGGAGTACACGGATCAGATCGAGGCTTACAAGAAGGAGCTCGACTTGGCAGTCAATACGGCCGTGAGAGCCAAGCTGGAGGAGATGCTGGCCAACCTCAACGACAACCAGCTCGCTCCCGCCAAGGAGAAGGTGGCTTCCTACGACAAGAACGTGCGCGACAACGCCTTTGCGAACGTGCAGGAGTTCTACGACAGAGTCAGTGCCGACGACTACAAGAAGTCGCAGTTGCTCGTGAGCAACCTCGATGGCGACTGGAGTTTCTTTGGCATGGTGCCCAACTTGCTCGTCGCAGACCTGGAGCAGGCTGCACAGAACGAGTGGAAGGCCCTTTACGAGGGTGTCTATGTCGGTGTGGACGGCACGCTGACAGAGGGCGACGACCGCTACGCTGGTGCCAAGGCCGACAACGAGAAGTGGCTTGCCGCCCTGGAAGGCTTCGCCTATGAGGGCAAGGATGACGATCTCAAGTCTTACAAGGACCGCGTCGCCAAATACCTCACTCCGGCCACGGAATTGGCTGCCAAGGCTGCCGATGGCACGTTCACGGGCAAGATCGCTGATCTGCAGCGCTATATCAATGCGTTCTACGCAGAGGCTGGTGCTGTCTATACCAGCGCCAAGGCCAAGGCCGACGCATACGATGCCAATATCAAGAACTTCGACCAGCTGACCATCGACTACAATACCGTCACGGAGCGCATCAAGGCTGCGCAGGACTATTATGGTGCATTCAATGTGGCAAGTAGCCGCATCGAGGCCAACATCGCTTCAGCATTTAATCAGGTGAAGCGTTGGCAGGCTGACCTCACACGCCAGAACGCTTCGCAGGAGATGAGCAAGCGCATCTATGGTCTGACTATCGGCGAGGACAAGCAGTGGTACGACTGCCACAGCATCAAGATCCTCAGCATCGATGGTATCTATAATGCAGCCAACCTGGCCGAGGTCGATGCAATCAAGGCCGACATTGTTGCCATCGAGACCCAGAAGCGCGAGGCTTTGGACAACCTCACGGGAACGGCTGCTGACGAGGTCAAGGCATACTATGACGAGCACTGCAAGAACCTCGCCAAGGAACTTGACGATCTGCTTAAGGAGTTTGACGAAAACGCTACCCCGGCAGAGGCGAAGAAAGACGCTGGCTTGCTGGCATTGGAGAAGAAGGTGGCGCAGGCTCGCATGGGTCTCATCAAGCTCGTGAATGCCGAGTTGATCGAGGGCGTAGCCAGCAGTTTGGAGATGCTGGTATCGCAGGCCGAGTCGTCCTATAGTGCTGTCAACACTACCTACGAAGGAGTATATGCGCCCGTGAAGGTGGAGTACAAGTCTGCACTGGACGCTTACCGCAACGAACTCGATGGTGTGAAGAACCTCATCACCTCTTATGGCGACGAGATCGTGACCTATAAGACGAAGGTCATCCACCTCCTCAACGTGTTGATAGACCGCATGGGTGTTACCCGCACGGATATCATGGAGGCCAACAAGCCCTATGTTGCCCACGCCAAGGCAATGAAGGACCTTCAGAGTGCCTATGACGCTCTGGTGGCTGAGCAGACCAGGGTGAAGGAGCTGATAGCGTCTTACCAGCATGCCTCCAGAGAGGTTGGATACCCAGAATGGCAAGGGTTAGGTGAGATGTTCTGTTTTGAGATCGGCAAGTCCTACATGGAGAACTACGAGAAGATGTTCTTCAATGTGGCCAGTGAGAAGGCCGAGGAGGTCAGCGGCGTCCTTGAGCAGGCTGCCAAGACGCTGGAGGAAGGCCCTGTGTCGGCCATTCTGACCGATAGCCAGGTGGAGTCGTACAAGGATGGTTGCCTTTACGATGCCTATGCGAAGCTTGCAACGGTAGAGGCGTTTGGAGCTTGGAAAGAGACACAAAGTGTGTATCAGTCCAATGTTTGCACCGCTCGCAACGACATGGAGAACTCGTTCAATAAGTCTGGAACGAACATCTATGACGAGGACAATTCGCTGTGGGAACAGTTTGAAAACTTGGAGCGCGCTTATCAAAGATTCGACAGTTATCTCGACTTCGTTGACATTTACCGTATTCTTCCCACGAAGGACATCAACGGAAATGCATGGTTGAATCCTGATGGTACCGAGGCTTGGCAAAAGGAAATCAACTATTCGAAGGACGAGGAGTATGGCGTGAAGTTGGTCGCTGCTACGTCTGAGTCTTTGGTCGAGTCGATGAATGCTCTCAGAACTTCCATCGAGGAGAACACGTATGTGCTCGGCGACGTCACCGAGGACGGCGTTGTCCTGACCGACGACTACCTCGCCGTGCTCAACGCTTTGCTCGATCCGGAGACCCTGGAGGGTGGCAAGGTATTTGCCGCTGCCGACGTCAACCGCGACGGCAAGATCTCCATCGCTGATGTGACCCTCATTGCAGCCAAGGTGACCAATGGTCTCTGGCCGTCGCTGGGTGGCACTCTGAACGCTCCGATGGTGGGATCCGAAAACCTCACCGTCTCGGCAGAAGACAACAACGGCGTACAGCGCATCGCTATCAATCTCGAAAACCGCAAGGACTATGTGGCTTGCCAGATGGACATCATCCTGCCCGCAGGCATGACGGTGGTGGGTGAGAGCGTGGGCAACCGTGCCAACGGCCACGCACTCTACTCCAAGGACATCGACGGCGTACACCGCGTGGTCATCTCCACGATAGAGAACAACAGCTTCACCAATGGCTCCGCCATCCTCTACCTCGACGTGCAGGGCGGCAGCATCGACAAGGTGGCGCTCGACAAGGTTATCTTTGCCGAGGCCAATGGCCGTGAGACGTACATCACGGGTAGCGATGCGACTGGCATCAGCGGCATGGAGGCCGAGGGCAGCCTGAAGCAGAAGATCTATACCGTGGGCGGTCAGTTGCTGGATAAGGTGAAGCAGGGCATCAACATTGTCCGCAACGCCAACGGCAAGACCCAGAAGGTTACTGGTAAATAATCATATACATCGGTAATTTTTTCTCAATTACGAGGGCGTGGTTGCCACGTATGTGACAGCCGCGCCTATTTTTGATAACAACAACGACAACATACATCTTCTAAACGTAAATAGTTATGTTTAAGATTACAACAAGTTTCAAAAGAATGGCCTTGATGATGGTCTTGGCCATAAGCGGGACGCTCTCTGTCCTTGCTGGCAACCGACTTGTGCTCAACGACGGTGGTCCCATTGCCATCAAGCCGGGCGAGACGAAAGAGATCACTGTGAACCTCGTCAATGACGAGGTGATCTATGCGATGCAGTTTGATATGGACTTCACTTCCCCGAATGTCGAGATTGTGCCGGGTAGCTTCAAAATCAACGAGGAGCGCATAGACCGTGAGTGCTTCATTGCTACGATGATCCAGCAGCCTGATATGAAGTGGCGCATCGCCCTCCTTACCAAGGACTTCACCCCCATCGCGGGCACTGAGGGCGCACTGGGTACATTCAAAATTCGTGCTACGTCCAACTTCTCTTCTGCTGATGATGCACAGATTTTGTTCTCCACTTGCAGTGGAGGCGACCGCCAGGGCAAGAAGGTGCTTATCGACTGCCCCAACTATCAGGCTATCACGCCGATGGTGGGAAGTCTTTGCACGGGCGAGCAGGCGTTCTCTATCAAGCCTGGCGGTACCCACAAGGTGGACGTTGTGCTGAAGAACGATATTTATTTCTGTGGCCTTCAGGCCGACATCACGCTGCCTGAGGGATTGCATATCGAGAAGAAGAGCAACGGGAAAATGAATTTCCAGTATAGTGAGCGCTTGTCAAGCAATTTCGCCATCTCTTCCGGAGAGAAGAATGGCATCGTGCGCGTCGCACTCTCTTCTTTGCCTATCGACAAGATCCAGCCTTACAAGGATGGCGACGGCGTGATCTTCTCGTTCAATGTCGTGGCCGACCCGGACTTTGCGACAAACGAGACCTCAGCCATCGTGTTTTCCAATGTACTTGCTGCCAATGAGACGACGGAGTACTCACTCGACATCACGGACGCCCATATCGCTGTGACGAGTCTTAAGCCCATCAACGAGGCTGCTTATGCGCGCCTTACCGAGGAAGTGGCTGCCCTGCAGAAGGCCCTCGACGACGCCAAGGCAAAGGTGGCCGAGGAGTGCCCGGATGTGGCCGGAAACTACGCTGAGACGGTGGAGACCATTCAGAGCTTGATCAATGCCATCCAGTCAGACCTTGATGCCAAGAACGCCGACTGTGCGCTCACGGAAACTTCTACGCTGGACGCCGAGGCCGTGAAGGGTGTCAATGAGGCCATCGCCAAATATCTGGAGGATGCTGCTGCCGCTCAGGCAGAGCATCTGAAGAAACTGGCCAACGAGGCTGCTTATGTGCGTTTGACCGAGGAGGTCGCTGCTGTGCAGGCTCGTTTTGACGAGGTGAAGGCCACCATCGAGAAGGACTATGCCAATGTAGCCGCACAGTTTGTTGATACTGAGGCCGCTATCCAG
>ULUS01026884.1_pt1 | contig 12453 bp, 12 predicted proteins | sample 1958761 | NCBI WGS metagenome assembly ULUS01 (sample SAMEA4835767, study PRJEB28245) | human gut metagenome | biome: gut microbiome; material: fecal sample | place: Denmark | collected 2008
GGATAGGTTCATCCGACATTTGGGGTGACGCATGATATTGTGGTATAGGGTTGGCAGGACATGCGGGCTGAAAGCCCAATCTGTCCATAGCCCAGGGCAGCGCCGGGGGCACAGCCAAGCGTAGCCACGCCCTGCAGGGGCAAAAGTAAAGATAACCATCTGTGTTTCAGCTTACAATACCGGAAGAGCCGATAATATTTGGCTTCATCAATATGTTCCTATGACTGGATGGACTGCTGACATAGTTGCTCTTCTGCCCTATTCTTTCGCGTACGCGCGCGCACGCAGGAATTGATTTTCACAAATTATCCATCACCTATCACTTTTACAGGATTTCTTACATATATTGGCTGGCAGTCTGTCAGTTAAGGCGAGTGAGAGATGAGTGATAGATGGGTTTTATCCATCACTATCTATCACTTTCCATCACTCTGAAAAAAAGTGACTTCTTGCACGTAAGTGGCAGAGGTAACAACCGCAAGTCGCACACTTAGCAGCCGTAAGTGGCAGAGTTACGACCTGTTACTGGCCGAGTTACGCATCATTAACGGCAGAGTAAGGAGTTGCTCATCGCAGTGGGCACTCATTATCCAACCCGTGAGATAATATATGGGAGATTCGAACGGCAAGAAGTTTACACAACCGACAAGAGTGTAAAAGGGTGGAAAAGACTTGATTCGGAGAACTCACAATTACTGGTAAGCTTTATGATGCTCATACGACAAATGATAGTTGAGTGATCGTTCCATATTGAAAAAGTGATAGATGTTATTAAGCCTGGATATTACATCAACTTGATTATCAACATTTACTTGTTTGGAAAGAATAAAAATTTGACAGGGTATAGATGTTACGGGGAAAATCATTTAGCATGTATGTGAAAGCTTGGGACGGAAAGTTTCAGAGGTTTATGGTAAAAGCTGATAAGGCTACGGATTTTGAAGGGACAAGAACAACATTCGTGCAGAGGGAAGACACAAGAAAACCAAAATATACATAAAAGAACGGCACAATATTTGCAGGATAGAAGGAGAAGTGATATATTTGCAAAACTATTATTCATATTTTAAACAAAAAGAGAAATGGAAAGAGACGAACTTTATAGTGCCGTGAGAGAGAAAGAGAACATGCTCTCCACCGCTTTTCCCGCCTTAATGAACAAGGTGTACACTTGGATGGCACTGGCTTTGGTCATTACCGGAATGACTGCTTATGGATTTGCGTCAACAGGGTTGACGCTGACCATCATCAGCAACCAAGTTGTGTTTTGGGGATTAATCATTGCAGAGTTTGCACTGGTATGGTCAATCAGCGGTGCTATTGACAAAATGTCACTTGCAACTGCCACACTCTTGTTCATTCTGTATTCCGCCCTTAATGGCGCCATGCTATCATCTATATTCTATGCGTTCACCATGTCGTCCATAGCCAGCGTGTTCTTCATTACAGCAGGCACTTTCGGCGTGATGGCGGCCGTAGGATATTTCACCAAGAGCGACTTGACATCGATGGGCAAAATACTGTTTATGGCCTTGATTGGTCTTGTGATCGCTACGATTGTGAACCTTTTCCTGCACAGCAATGGTCTCGACCTGATTATCAGCTATGCCGGAGTACTTGTTTTTGTGGGACTCACAGCCTATGATTCTCAGAAAATCAAGCAGATGCTTGCCCAATGTGACGAAGTGAACGAAAGCACCCAAAAGCTTGCCGTACTCGGTTCGCTAACCCTCTACCTCGACTTCATCAACCTGTTTATCTACTTGTTGAGAATATTTGGAGACAGGAAATAGATTGTCGAGCGACACCTTATTATTTATTAGATAAAGCCTTGCATTGCCGTCAAACAACGGATTTGCAAGGCTTTTTTCGTGTTAAATCGTAAATTTATTGCATGAATATTTGTTTGTTCGCATATTTATTCATACTTTTGCATCCGTAAACGAATAAATATACACATAATGAGAAGCAAGGCAGACCGTATAGAGACATTGAAGATGATCATCTCGAGCCAGGAATTGGGCAATCAGGAAGAGGTGCTGAGAGCCCTTTCAGTCGAAGGGTTCAACCTCACCCAAGCCACACTGAGCCGCGACATGAAACAGCTGAAGGTGGCCAAGGCAGCAAGCATGGACGGCAAATACGTCTATGTGCTTCCCAACGAGACAATGTACAGGAGAGTAGCCAAGCCAAGCACGGCAAGGGAGATGCTCAGTACGCCTGGATTCATATCCATCAGTTTCTCGGGCAACATGGCTGTGGTGAAAACTCGCCCGGGCTATGCCAGCAGTATCGCCTACAACATTGACAACGACGAGATACCGGAGATACTCGGAACGATTGCGGGCGACGACACTATATTCATCGTAATGAAAGAAGGCACATCGAAGTTGCAGTTGAAACGTGCACTGACAGTGTATTTCACTTAGGAAAAACAAGGAGAGAAGAAAAAGAAATTCAAGGGAGAGAGATTTTTTAACGACAAAACTATAAAAACGACATAAAGAAATGGAAGAAATCAAAGTAATGGTTGCCGACGCCTCGCATGAGAAATACGTTGACACGATTCTCGAAACAATGGCATCATCCGCTAAAGTAAGAGGCACAGGCATTGCCCGCCGTTCACACGAATATGTGGCAACCAAGATGAAGGAAGGAAAAGCCGTCATCGCCCTTTGCAACGGCGACTTTGTAGGTTTCAGCTATATTGAGACCTGGGGCAACAAACATTATGTTACCACATCGGGACTCATCGTGAACCCCGATTACCGCCATCGTGGCGTAGCCAAGCGCATCAAGAACCTCACCTTCACGTTGGCTCGCCTTCGCTGGCCACAGGCCAAGATATTCTCACTGACCAGCGGTTCGGCTGTGATGAAGATGAACACCCAACTGGGTTATCTTCCCGTGACATTCTCCGACCTGACGGACGACGAAGCCTTCTGGAGAGGCTGTGAGGGATGCATCAACGTGGATGTGCTTAAACGCACAGAACGCCGTTTCTGCATTTGCACAGGCATGATGTATGACCCGGCAGAGCACCCTGGCGACAAACTTCCCATTGAATTGTCGGAAGAAGAAATTGAGAAAATCAGGGAAAGAGAGGCCAACGCATAAGGACTGGCCGCCACTCTTATTTTTATAGAAAGAGAGAAAAACATTTTAAAAGCAAAGTATTATGGCTGACAAGAAAAAAGTAGTAGTAGCGTTTTCAGGAGGTCTTGACACCTCCTATACAGTGATGAAACTCTCCCACGACATGGGTTATGAAGTGTATGCAGCATGCGCCAATACAGGCGGATTCAGCGCTGAACAACTCAAGGCCAACGAGGAAAACGCCTACAAGTTGGGTGCCAAGGAATATGTGACGCTCGATGTGACCCAAGAGTACTATGAGAAAAGTCTCAAATATATGATTTACGGCAACGTGATGCGCAACAACTGCTATCCTATCTCGGTATCATCCGAGCGTATTTTCCAGGCCATCGCCATCGCACGCTATGCCAAGCAAATTGGCGCCGATGCCATTGCCCACGGATCAACAGGTGCAGGCAACGACCAGATTCGGTTCGACATGACCTTTCTGGTGATGGCCCCAGGCGTAGAAATCATCACACTCACCCGCGACCATGCCCTCTCGCGCAAGGAGGAAGTGGACTACCTCAACGAACACGGATACTTTGCCGACTTCACGAAACTCAAATATTCGTACAATGTGGGTATCTGGGGTACCAGCATCTGTGGCGGAGAAATCCTCGATTCAGCACAAGGATTGCCTGAAGAAGCCTACTTGAAGCACGTGACCAAGACCGAAGAGAGCACTCTGAAAATAACCTTTGAAAAAGGCGAAATCACGGCGGTCAACGGAGAAGCCTTTACAGACAAGGTGAAAGCCATCCAGAAGATTGAAGAGATTGGCGCCGCCTACGGTATCGGCCGCGACTGCAACGTGGGAGACACCATCATAGGCATCAAGGGCCGTGTGGGCTTTGAGGCTGCCGCACCGAAACTCATCATCGAGGCTCACCGTCTCCTGGAGAAATACACCCTGAGCAAGTGGCAACAATACTGGAAAGACCAGGTGGCCAACTGGTATGGCATGTTCCTCCACGAAAGCCAGTATCTGGAACCGGTAATGCCCGACATCGAGGCTATGCTCACATCGTCACAACGCAATGTGAACGGTACTGCCATTCTGAAACTCCGTCCGTTGGGATTTGAAACTGTGGGCGTGGACTCTCAGGACGACCTGCTGAAGTCAAAACTCGGCGAATACGGAGAAATGCAGCACGGTTGGACTGCCGAAGAGGCCAAGGGATTCATCAAGGTGCTGAGCACGCCACTGCGCGTGTACTACGGCATCCATCCCGACGAACAGAGATAAAAGGACACTGGGCGGTAACAATTAAGAATCTGCCCGTAAACATTGAGGAATTATGAAAAAGCTGTATTTGTCAGACCATGACAAGAAGATTGGCGGAGTATGTGGAGGATTGGCTGAATATTTCGACATAGACCCCATCATCCTACGCATTGTGTGGTTCGTATTCACATTTGCCTGCGGCACAGGTCTTCTTCTGTATTTGGGTTTCTGGCTATGCCTTCCTCACAAAAACAACATGAAAGAATGATAAAGATAGGAATATTGGGCGGAGCCGGATACACAGCCGGTGAACTGATTCGCCTGCTGCTTAACCATCCGGAGGCAGAACTGGTGTTTGTAAACAGTGAAAGCAATGCCGGCAACCTGTTGACCGACGTACATGAAGGACTCTATGGAGAGACTGTAATGACTTTCACGTCGGAAATGCCGTTCGACCAGGTCGACGTTGTATTCTTCTGCTTCGGCCACGGCAAGAGCGAAGCATTTCTCAAGGAACACAAGATTCCCGCAAATGTGAAAATCATTGACCTGGCACAAGACTTCAGACTTGCTGCTCCCGGCAATGATTACGTGTATGGCCTTCCAGAAATCAACAAGGCCCAAATAGCCACTGCACAGCATGTGGCCAACCCTGGTTGCTTTGCCACTTGCATACAGTTGGGACTTCTGCCTGCAGCCAGCTTGGGCATCATCAAGAGCGACGTGGCCGTAAACGCCATCACAGGCAGCACAGGTGCCGGGCAAAAGCCCGGTGCCACAACACACTTCTCTTGGCGCAACAACAACATGAGCATCTACAAGGCTTTTCAGCACCAGCACGTTCCGGAAATCAAGCAGAGTCTGAAACAGGTGCAAGGACATTTGGAAGCTGAAATAGATTTCATCCCCTATCGTGGAGACTTTGCCCGAGGCATTTTCGCCACGGAAGTGGTCAAGACAGACATGCCTCTTGAAGACATCGTCAAGGGCTATAAGGACTTCTACAAAGATGCCAAATTCACACACTATGTGGACAAGGCCATTGACATGAAACAAGTGGTCAACACAAATAAAGCTCTTGTACACTGCGACAAATACGGAGACAAGTTGCTCATCACGTCTACCATAGACAATCTTCTTAAAGGTGCCGTTGGCCAAGCCGTGCAGAACATGAACATCATGTTCGGCATTGACGAGATGGCAGGACTCCACCTGAAACCAACAGCTTTCTAAAAGAACTGGAGGGCACACGACTTCCACAAGACAAAAAAACAATAAAATATGGAATTATTTAATGTATATCCTCTACTCAACGTAACCATTGAAAGGGGCAAAGGCTGCAAGGTGTGGGACGACAAAGGGCAGGAATATCTTGACCTTTACGGAGGCCATGCCGTGATCAGCATAGGCCATTGCCATCCGCACTACGTGGAAATGATGACCAACCAACTGAACAAGCTGGGATTCTACTCCAACTCGGTCATCAACCCATTACAGCAACAACTCGCCAAGCGCCTGGGTAAAGCATCGGGCTATGAAGACTATCAGCTCTTTCTCATCAACAGTGGAGCCGAAGCCAACGAGAATGCCCTCAAGCTAGCGTCTTTCCATACGGGCCGCACCCGAGTGTTGTCGGCGGAAAAAGCATTCCATGGCCGCACGTCACTGGCAGTGGAGGTGACCAACAACCCCAAAATCATAGCTCCTATCAACGCCAACAACCACGTGACCTATTTGCCACTGAACGAATTGGAAGCTTGGGAAAAAGAAATGGCAAAAGGTGACGTTTGCGCATGCATCATAGAGTGTATACAAGGTGTAGGCGGAATACGTATGGCCAGCCGTGAATTTGCACAAGGACTTCAGGCAGCATGCAAGAAATACGGGACCATGCTTATCTGTGATGAAATACAATGTGGCTACGGCCGTTCTGGCAAATTCTTCGCTCACCAATGGCTGGACATCAAGCCTGACCTCATCACGGTGGCCAAAGGCATTGGTTGCGGATTTCCAATGGGCGCTGTGCTTATCTCGCCCGAATTCAAGCCTGAATACGGACAATTGGGCACCACTTTCGGAGGCAATCACCTGGCATGTACGGCAGCACTTGCCGTGCTCGATGTGATAGAGAGTGAGAAACTGGTGGAAAATGCCCATGAGACAGGAGAATACCTTATTGCAAGACTCAAGGAACTGCAGAAGACAGAACCACACATCGTTGAAGTAAGAGGACGCGGACTGATGGTAGGCATTGAACTGGACACACCTCACAAGCCTATCCGCGAGAAGTTGGTCTATGAGGAGCACTGCTTCACCGGATGTGCCTCTACCAACATCCTACGCTTACTTCCACCGCTTTGTTTTACCAAGCAGGAAGTAGACGACTTCATAGGAAGGTTGAAAAAAGCAATGGCTTAAAGAAAACAACGAAAAACACAAGCATATGAATATATCAGTGATTGGAGCAGGAGCCATGGGCGGCGCTTTCGTCGACGGCATGCTCAAAGGAGAAATGTTTCAAGCGTCAGACATCACCGTGGCAAATCCTACAGAAACGAAATTGGAACGGTTCGCCATGAAAGGTGCTAGCGTGACCACAGACAACAAAGTGGCCGCAACTAGTTCAGACATCGTGAGCATCTTCGTGAAGCCATGGCTACTGGAACAGGTGATTGAGGAAATCAAAGAAGAACTGGACTACGGGAAACAGACTCTCATCATCTGTGCCGCAGGCATCAAGGCCAGCCAAATAAAAACATGGCTTGATAAGGGTGACAACGCTTTGCCAGCCTTCTTCCTGGTCATTCCCAACACTGCCATTGCCGTGAAAGCCTCCATGACGTTCATTGTACCCGTTGGAGCATCGACCGACGAGATTCGCACAGTCAGTAGAATCTTCGACGAGTTGGGCGAAAGCATCATCACCGAAGAACGTCTGCTCGGAGCCGGCACCACATTGGCCAGCTGCGGCATTGCATATGCCATGCGATACATCCGAGCCGCTTCTGAGGGTGGCGTTGAACTGGGATTCCGGGCTGCCGACGCACAGCGCATCGTGCAACAAACCGTGAAAGGTGCCGTGGAACTGCTACAAGCCAATGGCACTCATCCCGAACAGGAAATAGACAAAGTGACTACCCCCGGAGGACTCACCATCAAGGGACTCAACGAGATGGAACATGCCGGATTCACCAGTGCCGTGGTCAGAGGACTCAAGGCTGGTCTTTAAGCAATACACATACCTAAAAGTTGTACAGCCATCTAAACCAAGAACTGTGCAACTTTTATGCGTTTAACGAAAAGAATAAAGATGGGAAAAAGAATAGTTGTAAAAGTGGGCAGCAATGTGCTCACACGCAAAGACGGAAAGCTCGATGTAACCCGTATGTCTGCCATAGTGGACCAAATAGCCTGGCTCAAAGAACATCAGTATGAGGTGATACTCGTTTCATCGGGAGCCATGGCATGCGGACGGGGAGAACTCAAAGTAGACCACAAGCTTGACAGTGTGGAACAACGCCAGTTGTTTTCTGCCCTCGGTCAGGCAAAGCTCATCAATCTCTACTACGACCTGTTTCGCGAGTACGGGCTCCATGTGGGGCAAGTGCTGACCATGAAAGAGAGTTTCTCAACCCGAGGCGAGTATCTCAACCAACGGGCTTGTATGAGCGTCATGATTGACAACGGCGTGATTCCCATTGTCAACGAAAACGACACGGTTAGCGTTACCGAGCTCATGTTCACCGATAACGACGAGTTGTCTGGTCTGATCGCCTCCATGATGGATGCAGAAACACTCATCATCCTGAGCAATGTGGACGGAATATACAACGGCGCACCATCTGACCCGCGTTCACGTGTCATCCCCTCCGTTTACCACGACCGCGACTTGTCGGAGTACATTCTCGACGAGAAGAGCGGGTTTGGAAGAGGCGGCATGATCACCAAGTGCAACATAGCACGCAAGGTGGCTGATGAGGGCATCAAGGTCATCATCGCCAACGGCAAGACTCCCGATATTCTTATCAACTTGATAGAACATCCCATGGAGACCATGCACACAGAATTCGTGCCCAATCCGGAGGGAGTGTCAGGGGTCAAGAAATGGATCGCCCACAGTGAAAGCTTCGCCAAGGGTCAAGCCATTATCAACCCACAAGCCGTAGAAGCCCTACGTGGCGAAAAAGCCGTCAGCTTGCTATTAGTAGGTGTCACCCATATAGATGGTGACTTTGATGAGGGCGACATTATCAACATTGTTTCGCCAGAAGGAAAGGTGATAGGCATCGGCAAGAGCAACTATTCCGCCGACGAAGCCCGTACTGCCATCGGGCAACACGACGTGAAACCCTTAATCCACTATGACTACCTTTATATAGAATAGGTTTATGATGACAGAAATATTCCAACGTGTGAAAGCTGCCAGCAAGCAACTGGCTCTTATCACAGATGCACAACGCAACGAGATATTGACAGCCGTGGCAGATGCTATCAGCTTACATGAAAAAGACTTGCTCGAAGCCAATGCTAAAGATTTAGCGCGCATGGAGCGATGCAATCCGTTGTATGACAGACTGCAACTTAACGAAGAACGGCTCCAAGGAATAGCTTCCGACATGAAGCATGTAGCCACGTTACCTTCTCCCTTAGGACATGTGCTGAAACATCGCGTGCTCGACAATGGCCTGGACTTGAAAAGAGTGAGTGTGCCATTCGGGGTGATAGGCATGATATACGAGGCTCGGCCCAATGTCAGTTTCGATGTCTTCTCACTCTGCTTCAAGAGCGGAAATGCCTGTGTGCTGAAAGGCGGGAAAGACGCTGACGACTCCAACCGCGCCATCGTGGACCTCATCCACAACGTGCTCAAACAACACGGCGTCACACCTGATGTAGTTGAATTGTTGCCTGCCACACACGAAGCGACAGGCGAAATGCTGAATGCCGTTGGCTATATAGACCTCTGCATACCAAGAGGAGGAAAGAAACTGATAGAATTTGTACGCAATACTGCCAAGGTACCTGTTATAGAAACAGGAGCCGGCGTGGTGAACACATACTTCGACAAAGCCGGCAATACGGAAATGGGTGCACGCATCATCAACAATGCCAAGACACGACGAGTTAGTGTCTGCAATGCTCTCGACTGCCTGATTATCCACCGAGACAGACTTGCCGACCTGCCACAACTTTGCCAACCATTGGCAAACAGTCATGTACGCATTTATGCCGATGCCGATGCGCTCAAGGCATTGGACAAGCAATATCCATCCGACCTGCTCAACCAGGCCGACGATAACACCTTCGGCACTGAGTTCATGGACTATGCCATGGCCATCAGAACCGTGGCTGACGAAACGCAAGCCATTGCACACATCGCCCAGTATGGCAGTGGTCACAGTGAATGTATCATTACTGAAGACGAGCAAGCCGCCCGTCAATTCCAGGCAGAAGTAGACGCAGCATGTGTCTACTGGAATGCCCCGACGAGTTTCACAGACGGAGCTCAGTTCGGCTTGGGGGCGGAAATAGGAATCAGCACCCAAAAACTCGGACCGCGCGGTCCCATGGCACTCGAAGAGATGACCACATACAAGTGGATTATAGAAGGTAACGGACAAATCAGAAAATAAAAGGAGACACAATATGAAAACATTCTTCAATGTAGAAGACCTTGGTGACTTGAACAAAGCACTTGCCGAGGCACAAGAGGTAAAGAAAGACAAGTTTGCTTTCCAACAGTTGGGAAAGAACAAGACACTGTTGATGATTTTCTTCAACAACAGTCTGCGCACACGTCTGAGCACACAGAAAGCTGCCATGAATCTGGGCATGAATGTCATTGTGCTCGACGTGAATGCCGGAGCCTGGAAGCTGGAAACGGAACGTGGAGTCATTATGGATGGTGACAAAAGCGAGCACTTGCTGGAGGCGATTCCCGTAATGGCATGCTATTGCGACATCATTGCCGTACGTTCTTTTGCCGGACTTAAAGACCGTGAGTATGACTATGCCGAGACGATTGTCAACCAGTTTGTAAAATACAGCGGCCGACCGGTAGTAGCCATGGAGACAGCCACCGTTCACCCATTGCAGGCTTTTGCCGACCTAATCACCATCCATGAACACAAGCAAACCAAGCGCCCCAAAGTGGTACTCACCTGGGCGCCCCACTGCCGTGCCCTGCCACAGGCTGTGCCCAATTCGTTTGCACAGTGGATGAATGCCGCTGACGTTGACTTCGTGGTTACACAACCGGAGGGCTACGAACTCGATCCGAAATTCGTGGGCAACGCGCATGTGGAATACGACCAAAAGAAGGCACTGGAAGGCGCAGACTTTGTGTATGCAAAAAACTGGAGCTGTCCTGGTGTGAAGAATGTGGAAGACTATGGCAAGATTCTCAGCAAAGACATGAGTTGGACCATTGACACGGAACACATGAGTTGGACCAACAACGGATACTTCATGCACTGTCTGCCCGTACGCCGTGGCCTCATCGTCACCGACGACGTGATTGAGAGCGACCACTCACTCGTCATACCCGAAGCTGCCAACCGAGAGATTTCCGCCGAAGTAGTATTGAAACGTGTTTTGGAAACGCTTTAACCATAAGTTCTGGGGCTCCCTGGATTGTGAGTAATGACTGAAATTTCGGTATCAGATGGATGTAAATCAATTCCAAACTGGATATGATCACCAAACAGGCCCGTTTCGACTTCTGATTAATGGCAGACTAACACATCGCTAACGGCAGACTAACGATATGTTAGATGCTGACTTTAGCTTCCTTCCACTGCCTGTGCACTCATTGCCCAGGCAGTGGATATCAATTGTTCAAATAGCAGGACTGATTTGTGGCAACCCACTTGAACTTGACAAACGACGAATAAGTGATAGATGTGATAGATATTTAGCCATCTATCACGCATCTATCACTCCAGTTATCCCGCTTTCTGTCAACTGGAAAATGTCAGATATCAAGAAAAGTGATGGATAATAGAGACTAAACGCAAACTTTTTCCTGTGCGCGCGTGCGCGTCAAGGAAAATGGTCATCCAACATGGAGGAAAGAGGAAGACAAGTAATGACAAGACTTTTAGCTTGCTGTTCTGTCAATCCAAACGACGAACCACAAATATCACTCCCAATCCCGGATGAACCAAAGTTCCTATCATGGACTTCCCATGATAGGAACTTTTCTTTAAACACGCATCGCGGTTATCTGCCGGTGTTCCTACATTTTTAGGCTTTTAGTTGTTGTGTTTCAATTTATTTCCTTATCTTTGTCTCTCAACAAGAAACAAGCAACGCAGAATGAAATCTAAAATCACAACATATCTATGGATATGCCTGTTGGCTGTCAGCGAGGCAACAATGGCACAAGACAAAAACATTGAACACTATTTTGCCGACCACCTGGCTGGCAGCACGAAAAGTTATACGCAGGACAAAATCATCAAGCCTGCACAAATCAAGGTTTGGCAAGACAAGGTTTGGGCAGCCTGGAAGCAGGCCAACAGACAAGCAAAAGAGGAAAAGTTGATAGCTGCCAAGCCTCTTGACAAGTGGTCAAAGGGTAGTTGGACATTGCCAGACTCCCTGGAACCTCATGCCGTGATGCCCTATTGCTATTGGAAGAAGGCCGACAGCACACAAACCGGCAGACTTCCACTCTTCCTTTACCTACATGGTTCAGGTCCCAAAGAGCAAGAGTGGTATGCCGGTGTACGCCTTTCCACGATGTTTAAAGATGCGCCATCCATCTATTTCATTCCGCAAATTCCCAATGAAGGCAACTACTACCGATGGTGGCAGAAAGCTAAACAATATGCCTGGGAAAAACTTATCCGGCTGGCATTGGCTGGCGAAGACGTAGACGCCAACCGGCTCTATGTGTTTGGAATCTCGGAAGGAGGTTACGGCAGCCAACGTTTGGCATCGTTCTATGCAGACTATCTGGCAGCCGCAGGACCAATGGCGGGTGGTGAACCGCTGCGCAACGCACCTGTAGAGAACTGCGCCAACATTGATTTTTCATTTCTCACAGGTGAACTCGACAATGGCTTCTACCGTAACTATTTCACAAA
>ULUS01037370.1_pt1 | contig 12403 bp, 10 predicted proteins | sample 1958761 | NCBI WGS metagenome assembly ULUS01 (sample SAMEA4835767, study PRJEB28245) | human gut metagenome | biome: gut microbiome; material: fecal sample | place: Denmark | collected 2008
CTTAAAGATCTGTTCTAAAAGCACATCTGTATTTTTGTCTTTTAAAGCGGATAATGGCACGATCTCTGCGAAATCACATACATCTTTATAAGCAGCGATAAAGGTCAGGATCTCTTCCTGCACTTTAATCGTGTCAATCTTGTTGATGACCAGGATCACAGGTGTGTTCACTTTTGAAAGCTGCTCTGCAATATGGCGTTCTCCTGCACCGATAAAGGTAGTAGGCTCAACCAGCCATAAGACCACATCAACTTCCTTTAATGTGTGTTCCGCTACATTGACCATGTACTCGCCCAGCTTGTTTTTTGCCTTGTGGATACCTGGGGTATCAAGGAAAACGATCTGACCTCTGTCGTCAGTGTAAACGGTCTGGATCCTGTTTCTGGTCGTCTGAGGCTTATCAGAAGTAATTGCGATCTTCTGACCGATCAGGTGGTTCATCAGTGTGGATTTTCCAACATTTGGACGTCCGATCAGTGTTACAAAACCTGATTTTTTCTGTTTGTTATCTTCCATTCTTTTCTCCTGTTTAATATATACGTACTCATAAAGTACTGTTTATGAATTAGTGAAACAGTTCTTTCACTTCTTTGAACATGTTTTTATCTGCTTCGATCTGCTGTTCATTTCCAATGACACAGAAAGCACCTGTTTTTAAGATGGACTCCAGGATATCTGCCAATGCGCGGATATCCTCCTGGGTCACATCCAGGATCTGTTCTCTCTTTTTCTGTACCATTTCATCGGTAATTCCGGATAAATAGGCAGTCAGGTTTCTGGAACCTTTTACTGCCGGGCTTAATGGTGTATCTACGCTGCTCATGGCACCGATCACATATTTTGTCATATCCCTCTCATCAATGGAGAAGTTCTTTAAATATTCCGGGATACCTTCGTAGATCTTATCTGTAGCTGCAAGCTTTGGATCTCTGTAGGATACCAGACAGCCGGTTCCGCTTCTTCCAAAATTACTCATACAGCCATAGGCGCCGCCGATCACGCGCAGGTTCTGCCATAAATATTCGTAGTTCATGATGACCTTTAATACTTCCAGGGCACCAGTGTAAGCTTCTGCGTCAAAAGAACCGCAGCGTGCCACATAATTTACCTTGGAAGAGGTCTTAAAGCCTTCGTTTTTCAGCTCCGGCACAAATTCAAAAGCATATCTCCTGCTTGGTTTATCACTTAATGCAGCCTTGAATTTCTTTAATTCTTCCGGAAGAGCCTTGTAGCCTTCCTCGTCTGCTGTATAACCTACCATAAGATTATCTGCTGCAAACAATTTTTCTGCTGTTTCCTTCAACTTTCTGACCAGTTCCTTACGGAATTTCTCATCCTTGCTGTAGGCATCTGCTGTTTTTTCCAGGAAATGGAAATATTCAATTCCGCCTGTCATATCGTCAAAGGCTCTTACCGGTGAGAAATAGGAGCAGGCTCTTGCAACTGCTGCGCTGTGGGAAGCACCTTCCAAGCGCATTCTGGATCTGGAACGCATCTCATCTAAGATCTCACCCAGACGTTTCTCATCATCTAATTTAGAAGCTGTAAGGATCTCTTTGATAATGTCAAAAGCAAAACCTACTTTTTCATAAAGAACCTTGATGCCTGCTGTAAATGCCCCCTTAAAAGCACCCTTTTCATTCAGGTCTTCCCAGGAAGAAACATAAAAGTCCAGTCCGCCGCTGTTTAAATGGATCTCACTGGTAAGATCCCGGTAGGTAAAATTTTCTGTATCCACATAGCCTAAAACAGACTTTAAAAGGGATGCATAAGGCAGATCCTCTTTCGGGATCACATTCATATCAAAAAGCAGTTTGATATAAGCAATACCGGAAGTGAACATTGGACTGTGGACAACCGTGGTTTTCTCTTCCTCTTTTACTTTGTAGGAAAACGGTTCTGACTGGCGTTTGATATCTTCTCTTCCAAGCATTGGGATCTTCTCCAGATCCTCTTTTGTGGAAGGTTCTTCCTGGTATGCTTTCAGCTCTGCCGTCTCTTTTACCAGGGCTTTTACCTGTTCACTGCTTAAGGAGTCTTTATACTTTGCCAGACGCTCTGCCAGTTCTGCATCTTCCCTTGCAGTCAGGTCAATTTCAGGGCTTACGATCACAACTGCCTCATGAGGGTTATCTAAGAGATAATCTTTGATAAGCTGCTCAAAATAGCCTTCCTGGGCTGCTTTTTTCAGATAATCGAAGGTCTTCTGATACTGTAAGTGAAGCATTGGATCTGCATCATACAGCCAGCTGTCCATAGACCATAAACCGTACATCAGTCCCTTTGGAGCAGAACCATAATCTGCTTCCCTGTAACGGAATTCATAGTAATTTAAACCTGCTAACAGGCTCTTTTTGTCAATTCCCTGATCAGCCAGTTTTCTCAAAGTGCCTTTTACAACGGATAAAAATTCACCCTTCTGCTCTTTATTTGCATTCTTAGCCACAACAGAGAAATAAGGCTGTAAAATACCATTTTCATAGCCGCCCATAATATCCTGACCAATATGTGCATCGATCAGAGCCTGCTTTAATGGTGCTCCCGGAGCGCTGATGAGCGTGTAGTCCAGGATCTGGAATGCAACATAGAGGATTGGATCTGTATCTGTTCCTACCACTGTGTTCAGAGATAAGTAGGTGTTGTCTTCTGTACCTTCATTCGCAGTAACAGAATAGGTGGTCTCTTTTTCAACTGGTTCTGTAAATGGCTTCTGTAATGCAATGGAAGAGTCTAAGGTAAAGTCCTTTTTGTCATAGGCAGATAAATATTCTTTATCCAGCCATAAAAGCTTTTCTTCCATATCCATATCGCCATAAAGATAGATATAGCTGTTTGCCGGATGATAATAGTCTTTGTGGAATTGGATGAACTGCTCATAGCTTAAGTTGGGGATCACTGCCGGGTCACCGCCAGACTCATTGCTGTACGGGGTATCTGGAAAAAGGACTGATGAAGTGAAACGCTCCAGCACGCTTTCCGGTGAGGAAAAAGCACCTTTCATCTCATTGTATACAACACCATTGACAGTAAGAGGTGCATCCTCTGAAGGCAGTTCATAATGCCAGCCTTCCTGTTTGAAGATCTTTGGCTCTCTGTAAATGGACGGATGGAATACACCATCTAAATATACATCCATCAGGTTCTGGAAATCTTTATCATTGCAACTGGCTACCGGATATACGGTCTTGTCCGGATAAGTCATTGCATTTAAGAAGGTATTTAAGGAACCTTTTACTAACTCTACAAAGGGATCTTTTACCGGAAACTTTTCAGAACCTTCCAGTACGCTGTGCTCCAGGATATGAGGCAGTCCGGTACTGTCCGCAGGCGGTGTTCTGAAGCCGATTGAAAATACTTTGTTGTCGTCTTCGTTGCTCATGAGGAACAGTCTGGCACCGCTTTTTCTATGTTCCAGCACCATTCCTTCGGAATTCATCTCTTCTACAAAACGACGGTCTTTTACCTCGTAGGCAGAAAGGTTTTCTACTTTTTCAAGCATCTGCTGTCTGTTCATTTTGAATTGGTCTCCTATCTTGTTTGGTTTTCCATGAGGCTGGGAAATCCCTTGCGTGAGGGATGTCGCGTCCCGGTCACTCACAACCTCGCACTTCGTGCTTTACTGCCTGCTATCGCAGGCTGGTTGTTCGTTCGTTAGTAGACTCGCAAACACGCGCTTCGCGCTCCACTGTCTGCTTGCGCAGGCTGGTTGTTCGTTCGTTAGTAGACTCGCAAACACGCGCTTCGCGCTCCACTGTCTGCTTACGCAGACGGTTTGCTCGTTAAGGGCCCAAGAAAAACAAATGTCTGCTTTGCAGACGCTTGTTTTTTTCTGCGCTCCTTACATGTTTCCCATTATTCTGTCCTTTACTATGGATGCACATTCACGCACACACAAATGGATAAACAGCACAGGGTCTGACTGGGCGCTGATGCCGTAGACATTTTCAAAACCCCATTTTTTTGCAATCATGCAGGCTCTGTATACATGGAAATTACTGGTAAGGACACCCACATCCAGAGGTTTGTCCGCTGCAATAAGATAACCGCCTTTTGGTTCCCGTTGAAATGTCAGGCGGTTTCTTTCTTCTCTCTGATGACGGATTACTTCCCTGTGGCTGTCAATGATGATCTTGCTGTATGCCAGATTTTCCACTGTGCTTACGGAATGTTCTTCCAAAAGAAGCTGACTGGGTCTTACGCCGTTGTATACCAGATACTGGTACATAGCCTGGGCTTCTGATACAGGTTCATCCGGTCCTTTGCCTCCTGACAGCACCAGATAGGTTTCCGGATTTTTCTCTGCATATTCAATGGCCTTATCCAGCCTCTTTTTTAAAGAATTGCTTACTGTATGTTCCTTGACTCTGGCTCCCAAAACGATCACATAGTCAAGGTCCCTTTCTTCACTGGCTGCCGCTCCCATAAACACCATGATACAAAGGGCTGCCATAATGACCACACCGGCAATACAGGTAGTAACAATGCTCACCGGCACCCACTGTGGGATGCGGTCCATATTTTTCCTGTAATACCATTTTCCATATACAAGAAATACACAAAGAGCAGCAAAGAAAAGCCAGATAAAGGCAAAGGAGGTTCCCATACCTGCATAAAAAACAATAACCATAAAATATGCAGTACAGATGATCGCCAGTCCCAACAGGATCATATCTGCCATAGAGCACCTCCTTTTTATCATTCAGCTATATTTTAACAATTATTAATTATCCTCTTTTTTGCGGAGAATATCATACTTATCCACATCTGCTCCTAAATCTACCCACAGGATCTGTTTTGGATGTGGAGCACTTTCCTGCTCATTTCCATCTTCATCGCAGATGCTCTTTACAACTACTTCCAGATTTCGACCGTCCGGCTTCATGATCTCAATGGTCTCGCCTACAGAGAACTTATTTTTCTGTTCAATGCGGCAACGACCTTTTCCGTCCGCCTCTTCCACTGTGCCAAGATAGGTATAATTCTTTACATAAGTATTGCTGTTGTAGATCTGGGCATCACTTCCCGGCTTTCCAAAGTAGAAACCTGTAGTAAATTCACGGTAGGTACATTTTCCGATCTCTTCCTTGTACCATTCCATATTTGCCTCATAAAGCTTCGGATCTTTCAGATAATCATCAATGGCTTTGCGGTAGGTTCTTGCTACAGTCGCTACATACAAAGCTGTCTTCATACGTCCTTCGATCTTAAAGCTGTCAATTCCCGCATCGATCAGCTCCGGAACATGCTCGATCATGCAAAGGTCCTTGGAGTTAAAGATATAAGTGCCTCTTTCATTTTCATATACAGGCATGTACTCTCCCGGTCTGGTCTCTTCTACAATGGAATATTTCCAGCGGCATGGATGGGTACAGGCACCCTGGTTGGCGTCACGACCTGTAAAGAAGTTACTCAGCAGACATCTTCCGGAATAGGAAATGCACATAGCACCATGGATGAAACTTTCAATCTCCATATCATCCGGGATATGAGAGCGGATCTTCTTGATCTCAGCTAAAGAAAGCTCTCTTGCGGAAACCACACGCTTTGCACCCATACGGTTCCAGAACAGATATGTGCCGTAGTTGGTATTATTTGCCTGTGTGCTTACATGAAGTTCTGTATCCGGAAGTACTCTCTTTGCGATCTCAAATACACCTGGATCAGAAATGATCAGTGCATCTGGTCCCACTTCCTTTAATTCTTCAAAATAAGCCTCCACCCCTGGCAGGTCCTGATTATGAGCCAGAATATTGGCTGTTACATAGACCTTAACATCATGCGCATGGGCAAAGGCAATTCCCTCTTTCATGTCTTCTAAGGAGAAGTTATGTGCTTTGGCTCTCAATCCAAAAGCCTCTCCTCCTATATATACGGCATCCGCACCGTAAATAACGGCTGTTTTTAATACATCCAGACTGCCTGCCGGTATTAATAACTCTGTCTTTCTCATTTATCTATCTTCTCCTATCTGATCCTGGTACTGATGGTCACTCCATCTCCTATAGGGATCACCGCTGTTTCAAATTCTTCCATATGCTTTAATTCATACAGATACTCACGCATCCTGCTGTGGATGGTACGGTTCCTGCGCTGCACTGCAAAACGGGACTGGACTACATCCCCATCCTGGAGCACATTATCGGAAATAAGCACGGCTCCTACAGGCATCAGGTCTAACAGCAGAGGCAGCCAGTTTAAATACTGTCCTTTCGCTGCATCCATAAATACCAGATCAAACTGTTTTCCTTTTAATTCTTTCAGCCACATATCCGCATCTCCCTCTAAAAAGGTAATGCGGCTTTCTTCCCCGGCTTTTCTAAAATTTTCTTTCGCCTCAGGAATACGTTTTTCGTATTTTTCAATGGTAGTGATATGGCAGTTTTCCGGCATCACCTGACACATCTGTAACGCAGAATAACCTACAGCCGTTCCGATCTCCAGAATATTTTCCGGTCTTAATGCTGCTGTCAGGCTTCTAAGCAGGGCGGCTGTCTCACTGCGGATAATAGGAACTCCGTCTTCAATCGCCTTTTTTTCAATTGTATCCAGAAGTTCTCCCCTGCTTATTTCCAGGGAATGAAGATATTCTGTAATCCTGTTATCTACGATCATTTTGTCCGTCCTCTATCACATCTTCGATCCAGCCGCCTTCTTCCTCATCTTCACCAGAATAGGAATGCGCATCTGCCTGGGCTTCTCCCGATGAAAGGGTGCTCTTTGCAGGATCTGCTGCATTTGCTTCTTCTGTCTGAAGGTCTGACTGACGTTTTTGCTGATCACTTTCTGATTTTTCAGTACTCTGATCTGCGCTCTTTTGTGTTGTTTTTGTGCTCCCTGATTTATCCCCGGTTTTTTCGTCCTCTTCATTTTCTGGCTTTTCGCTCAGTTTTTGAAGGATCTCCTTGGAAGTCATGGAAGTATTGAACGTATAGGTTCCCGGGTATATCTTATCATAATCATAAAAACGACTCTGGAATAAAAAGGCATAGATATTTTTGATCAGACCCTTTTTCTCCAGCTCATCAGCTGCCTGTGACACATCTTCCCCGTCTTTTACCACTACAGTAATATCATGACCCGGAGCTGCTTCCACTGCCTCTGCATAAAACACCGCATGGCCAAAAGCATACCCCCGGATCACTGCTTCATATAAAAGAAGGATCAAAAGAGCAAGAAGCATCAGCTTTACCGAAATACGGATGATCGCCATGGTTATTTTGTTGATCTCTCTTGTACGGCTGCTCATGCTTCTTCGCCTCCTTCTTACACTTCCATAATGATCGGTAAGATCATAGGATTTCTCTTCATACGCTTCCATAAGAAATCGCTTAAGCTGTCTTTAATAATGTTCTTGATCTTGCCCCAGTCGCTTACATGGCGGTCTAAGCAGTCTGCTACTGCATCTGCAACCACATTGTGAGCTTCCTCTAATAAATCCTCAGACTCTCTTACATATACAAAGCCTCTGGATACGATATCCGGACCGGAAAGCAGCTGGTTGGAATGTTTCTCCAGTGTCAGTACTACAACGATGATACCATTCTGAGCCAGGTTCTGTCTGTCTCTTAATACGATATTTCCTACATCGCCAACCCCAAGTCCGTCAACCAGGATGGCGCCGCAGGCTACATGATCGGTTACCTGACAGCTGTCTTCATCCAAAGATACCACATCACCGGAATTTACCAGTAATGCATTTCCCTTCTGAACACCCATGTACTCAGCCAGTTCCTTCTGCGCCATTCTGTGGCGGAACTCACCATGTACCGGGATGGCAAATTTCGGATGTACCAGGGAATAGATCAGCTTTAAGTCTTCCTGACATGCATGTCCGGAAACATGGGTATCCTGGCAGATCACCTTTGCACCCTTTGCAGAAAGCTCATTGATCACATTTGCTACTGCCTTCTCATTTCCAGGGATCGGAGTAGAACTTAATACTACCACATCACCAGGTACGATGGATACCTTCTTGTGGATGCTTGCTGCCATACGGGACAGTGCAGCCATGGACTCACCCTGGCTTCCTGTTGTGATCAGTACCGTAGACTCAGGCGGATAATTCTTTAACTGGTCAATATCGATCAGAGTGCCTTCCGGGATATTGATATAACCTAACTCACTGGCAATATCAATGATCGTTACCATACTGCGGCCTTCTACTACTACCTTACGGCCATATTTATAAGCAGTATTTACTACCTGCTGTACACGGTCTACGTTAGACGCAAAAGTAGCTACGATAATACGGCGATTGGTATGTTCCGCAAAAATAGTATCAAAGGTCTTTCCTACGCTGCGCTCAGACATGGTAAATCCAGGTCTGGTAGCATTGGTACTGTCTGCCAGCATAGCAAGAACACCTTTTTTACCCAGCTCTGCAAAACGCTGCAGATCAATAGGATCACCAAAAACAGGTGTGTAGTCGATCTTAAAGTCACCTGTATGAAGAACAATACCAACCGGTGAGAAGATCGCAAGGGCGGAAGCGTCCTGGATACTGTGATTGGTCTTAATAAATTCTACGCGGAAGCATCCCAGATTAACAGACTGTCCATGCTTCATTACCTTACGCTTGGTAGTCTTTAACAGGTTATGCTCTTTTAATTTATGTTCAATTAAGGCAATGGTCAGCTTTGTACCATAGATCGGCACATTCACCTGCTGTAAAATATATGGCAGTGCCCCAATATGGTCCTCATGTCCATGAGTGATCACAAAACCCTTTACCTTATCAATATTCTGCTTTAAATAAGATACATCCGGGATCACCAGGTCAATACCTAACATATCATCTCCCGGGAATGCAAGACCGCAGTCTACAACAATAATGGAATCTTCATATTCAAATGCGGTAATGTTCATACCGATCTGCTCTAAACCGCCTAAAGGTATGATCTTTAATTTACTCTTTGCTTCTTTCTGGTTGTTTCTGGAAGGTTTTCTTACAGGTGCTTTTCTCTCTCCTGCTTCTTTTACAGCCGGAAGGGACCTTCTGTTTCCCTGCTGTCTTCCTCTTGCCTGAGCAGGTTTACGTCTTTCTTCTGTTTTCGGCTCTGCAGCTCCTGCGTTTTCTGTTCCTTCTTTTTCTTCCACTTTTACAGCTTTTGGCGCTCTTTGCCCACGTCTCGGTCTTCTGTACTGTGGTCTTCTGGCTGGTTTTGCCCCTTCTTCACGATTTTCGCCGTTACCATTTTCTTCTTTTTTTTCTGCACTGATCTCAGGTTTTACATTTTCATTCACGTTCTCTTCTAAACTCAAGCTGATTCCTCCTACATTATTTCTCTAATTCCACGTCTGCATCCTTTAATAACTCTTCAAAAATGCCCATAACTCCATCCAGTTCCCTGTCATCTTCCACGAACTCAAATAAAGCTTCACTGTCATTTTCACCGGATACATCCTTTAAAATATAACATTCTCCATCCTCATCCTCTGGCGCATCCGTTACCAGCAGATAATCTTTTCCATGGATCCTTGTTTCTTCCAATACGTAAAAATCTACAGATTCTCCTGAATCTGTTATCATCGTAATGCAGTCTTCTCTTTCATTCATTGGCTTATCCATTGTTCTCTCCGTCTTCTTTTTTCGTCATGGACAGATGATCTAAATATCCCTGAAGGATCATTGCTGCTGCGATCTGGTCTACCGACTCTTTTCTGTGTTCACGGCGGACACCGCTTTCCATAAGGACACGCTCTGCTGCTACAGTTGTAAGACGTTCGTCCCACAGCTCCACAGGAAGCCCTGTTCTACGCTCTAAAGCCGCTTTCAGTTCTTCTGACTTCTGTGCACGGTCTCCCACTGTATTATTCATATTTTTAGGATAACCAAGAACGAACTTTTCTACCCCATACTCTTTCGCCAGTGCTTCGATCCTGGCAAGGGTCTGACGCAGCTTGTTTTCATCCTTTCTGGTAATGGTCTCTACTGCTTGTGCAGTAATTCCCAGGGGATCGCACACTGCTACCCCTACTGTTTTTGAGCCATAATCAAGCCCCATGATCCTCATATTCAATTCCTCCGCGCACACTAAAACTAGTGTACCGCATTATTGATATTTCTCCAAACAGCTTACTCAACAATACAGTACACCAACAAACACAAAAACTGCGTTTGTGATCATCATTACAGAAAAAAATCAACGCCCATAAAAAGTCCCTAAACAGAGACTTTAATGGACGTTAAACCAGAGAGCATCCCACTCCCTGACCCTATTTTCCCGGCTGCCCTATTTTAAACGGGCGTCAATATATACCGCCATCAGTTCTTCCAGGATCTCATCTCTTTCCACCTTCATAATAAGGCTTCTGGCTCCCTTGTGGCTGGTAATATAGGTAGGATCCCCAGACATAATATAACCTACGATCTGATTTACAGGGTTATATCCTTTTTCTGTCAAGGCAATATACACCTGCTCCAGTACATCGCTTACTTCTACCTTTTTGTCCTGAACAGCCTGAAAATACTGTGTTTCTTTTATATTGCCCATATCATCACGTCCTTTACGTATTCTTATATATTCTACTCTATATTTTTCTATTCGGCAATAGTATTTTTTAACAGAAGTATATCGGAAGTCAGAAGATCTTTTGCTTCTGCCTCTAAAATAACACCGGAAGCAGCATGCATCTTCTCACATTCTTCCTTAGGAAGAGCTGCTTTCACATACTCTGGCGTATGTCCCACCAGATACTCTTTTCCATCTACTGTTATCATTTCCTCAAAAAGAACAGAAACCTTCTCACCAATAAATCCTTTTCTGAACTCCTCTGACATCTTCTGTTCCAATGCTAATAAGCGGTCAGAACGGACTCCCTTGATCTGTTCCGGGATCTGATCCGGCATGGCTGCTGCCTTTGTACCGGCTCTTCTGGAATATTTAAACACATGCATCTCATAAAAATGCACTTTTTCCAGATACTTTTCCGTAATATCAAACTCTTCCTCTGTCTCTCCCGGGAAGCCTACGATCACATCCGTAGTAATAGCCGGGCGCTTAAAATATTTACGCAGGATCTCACACCGTCTTAAATAATCTTCTGTGGTATAATGACGGTTCATCCGTTTTAAAACGCTGTCACAGCCGCTCTGTAAAGACAGGTGGAAATGAGGACAGAACTTAGGAAGCTCTGCCAGACTTTCAGCAAACTCTTCTGTAATAATACGCGGCTCCAGTGATCCCAGGCGGATGCGCTCCAGGCCTTCAATCTCATGGACTTCACGGATCAGAGCCAGTAACTCCCTGTGGTTCCAGTCACCCTGGCTTACAGGATTTCCTTCCATATGCTCAATTCCATAAGAGCTTAAATGAATTCCTGTAAGAACCGCTTCTTTATATCCCTGTGCCACCAGTCCTGTGATCTCTTTCACTACATCTTCACGGCTTCTGCTGCGCCCCCTGCCTCTGGCATAAGGGATGATGCAATAGCTGCAGAACTGATTACAGCCATCCTGGACCTTGATAAAAGCTCTTGTATGGTCAGAAGGCTGCTCTAAATGAAGGGCCTCATAATCACTGCCATGGGAAAGGTCCGTTACAAATACCTCTGCCTCCTCTTCCTCATGGACATTGCCTAAATATTCATCCAGAATATCTGCAAGCTCTGCCTTCTTATTGTTTCCAATTACAATATCCACGCTGGCATCTTTCTTCAACTCTTCCGATGCCACCTGCACATAACAGCCTGCTGCCACCACTACAGATTCCGGATTCAGCTTCTTTGCACGATGGAGCATCTGTCTTGATTTGCGGTCCGCAATATTGGTAACAGAACATGTATTGATAATATAAACATCCGCCTTCTCATCAAAAGGAACGATCTCATAACCTCTTTCCTTTAACTGCTGCTCCATGGCTTCTGTTTCATAAGCATTTACTTTGCACCCCAGATTGTGAAGGGCTGCTTTTGGCATAATATAACCTCCTGATTTTTCCAAATATTTACAATTATAACTTTTCCCGTTTCTTCCTGATTTTTCATACAATCTCACTATTGACTTTTATACCACTGACCTTTAGTATTAAAAGTAAGCAGTTTTATTCTGCAAAAATGATTTACATACCACACAAGGAGGGGCTTCCTATGAAAACAGTTAGAATTTCATTAAATTCCATTGATAAGGTTAAATCTTTCGTAAATGATTTAGCTAAGTTCGATGTTGATTTTGATCTGGTTTCCGGCAGATATGTCATCGACGCAAAATCTATTATGGGTATCTTCAGCCTGGATCTGTCCAAGCCGATCGATCTGAACATCCATGCAGAAAATGACGTAGACAGCATTCTTTCTACACTTTCTCCATACATCATCGACTGAGTTTAATGTTAAAGTTAGAAGGGAGCCGCGGGAATGCGGCTCTCTTTTTTTATACATCACTTCCCGCCCTACAGGGGCGGGG
>ULUS01010454.1_pt1 | contig 12381 bp, 20 predicted proteins | sample 1958761 | NCBI WGS metagenome assembly ULUS01 (sample SAMEA4835767, study PRJEB28245) | human gut metagenome | biome: gut microbiome; material: fecal sample | place: Denmark | collected 2008
TGTTTAATTAATCGGGACTCCCCCGACAATATTAAATAATATAAGCTGATTTCATTAGTTGATTACCAACTTGCCTTCTTAACGCCTGGAATAAGACCAGAGGAAGCCATCTCACGGAACTGAATACGTGAAAGACCGAACTGACGCATATAACCTCTTGGACGACCGGTGATTTTGCAACGGTTGTGCAGACGTATAGGATTAGCATTCTTAGGAATGCTCTGCAACTTACGAGCAGCCTCGTAAGCTTCAGCAGGGTCATTAGATGTTGCGATAATCTTCTTCAGAGCCACACGTTTCTCAGCGTAACGAGCAACGAGCTTTGCACGCTTAACCTCGCGGGCTTTCATTGATTCTTTTGCCATATCTCTTAATCGTTTTTAGCGTTCTTGAAAGGAAGACCGAATGACTTAAGAAGAGCATAACCCTCTTCGTCAGTATTGGCTGTAGTCACAAAAGTGATGTTCATACCCTGGATGCGGTCGATAGAATCGATGTTGATTTCAGGGAAGATAATCTGCTCCTGAATACCCAAGGTATAGTTACCACGACCGTCGAACTTGCTCTCAATACCCTTGAAGTCACGGATACGAGGAAGAGCGATACGGATGAGTTTCTCGAGGAACTCGTACATACGCTGGCGGCGGAGAGTTACCATCACACCGATAGGCATCTTCTTACGGAGTTTAAAGTTGGCAATATCCTTCTTTGAATAAGTAGCCACTGCTTTCTGACCGGTGATTGCAGAAATCTCGTTAATAGCAACATCAATGATTTTCTTATCCTGAGTTGCATCACCGAGACCCATATTGATAACAATCTTCTTCAAGACAGGAACCTGCATGGCTGAAGAATAGTTGAACTGTTTCTGCAGCGCTGGAGCAATGCTCTCAGCATATACATTCTTTAACTGTGCTGTTTCCATTACTTAATTTCCTCCCCTGACTTTTTAGCGATACGTACCTTTTTGCCATCTTCTGTCTTCTTGATAGCGATGCGAGTAGCCTTGCCACTCTTAGGATCGATAAGGCTCAAATTAGAGATGTGAATAGGAGCCTCCTGCTTGATGATGCCACCCTGAGGATTCTTTGCAGAAGGTTTTGTGCTGCGAGAAACCAAATTGAGTCCCTCAACGATAGCACGATTCTTCTCTACAAGAACCTTGAGCACCTTACCTGTCTTGCCCTTGTCCTCACCGGCAAGAACAATAACAGTATCGTCTTTCTTTATGTGTAATTTAGCCATTACTAATCTTGTTTTTAATAATTAAAGAACCTCAGGTGCCAAAGAAACGACTTTCATATTCACTGCACGCAACTCACGAGCTACAGGGCCGAAGATACGGCTACCGCGGAGTTCACCAGCGTTGTTAAGGAGCACGCAAGCATTATCATCAAAGCGGATGTAAGAACCATCAGCACGACGGATTTCTTTCTTTGTGCGTACAACCAAAGCCTTTGATACTGCACCTTTTTTCAAATCACTTGACGGAATGACGTTCTTTACAGCAACTACAATCACGTCACCAACACTTGCGTAACGACGGCGAGTACCTCCGAGAACACGGATGCATAGAGCCTCACGAGCGCCGCTGTTATCACATACTGTAAGTCTTGATTCTGCTTGTATCATAATACTTAGCTTTTTCAATTATTTGAACTAATCTCCATCTCTTTGTTTTGCTCAAAGGACGGGTCTCCATAATGAGAACTGTATCACCGATGTTTGCTTCATTGTTCTCATCGTGAGCATGGTATTTCTTTGTCTTCTGGACAAACTTACCATATATAGGGTGCATTTCCTTGAACTTAGATGCAATAACAATGGTTTTATCCATTTTGTTACTGATGACTACACCCGTTCTTGTCTTTCTTAAATTTCTTGTTTCCATCTGGACCATTGTTATTTATTAAGTTCTCTCTGACGAAGTTCTGTCTTCATACGTGCGATATCACGACGAACAGCCTTAATCTGTGATGGATTCTCAAGAGGAGTGATCGCATGGTTCACTTTCATCTGATGGAGTCTTGCCTCCTCGTTCTCGATCTTCTCTGCCAATGCCTTGGTCTCGAGTTCTCTTACTTCTTTAATCTTCATAGCTTAAGCGTTTTTATCGAAATCACGTCTTACAACGAACTTAGTCTTAACAGGAAGTTTCTGGGCGGCGAGGCGGAGAGCCTCTTTAGCGATATCGAAACTTACACCTTCAACTTCAAACAAGATGCGTCCTGGAGTAACAGGAGCAACCCATCCAGCTGGATCACCCTTACCTTTACCCATACGTACATCGGCAGGTTTGCGAGTGATTGGTTTGTCAGGGAAGATGCGGATCCAAACCTGACCTTCACGCTGCATGTAGCGGTTTACTGCCACACGAGCAGCCTCTATCTGGCGGCTGTCAAGCCATTTTGCCTCAAGGGTTTTGATACCGAATGAGCCAAATGCCAGCTGTGTGCCTCTGTGAGCGTTGCCTTTGTTGCCACGTCCATCTTGAGGTCTTCTATATTTTACTCTTTTTGGCTGTAACATAGTAGCTTCTACTTTTAACGGTTATTGTTTCTCTTACGATTACCTCTTGAGCGGCCACCATTGTTAGAACGGCCATTATTCTTCTCCTGAGTGAAATTGAGAGAGAGATCACGTTTTCCGTAAACCTCTCCACGGCAAATCCAAACTTTAATACCCAGAAGACCTACTTTGGTGAGGGCCTCTGCCTGACAGTAATCGATGTCTGCGCGGAAAGTGTGAAGAGGAGTACGTCCTTCTTTCAGCATTTCCTTACGTGCCATTTCGGCACCGTTGAGACGACCTGTGATCTGAATCTTAATGCCTTCTGCACCAGCACGCATTGTATTTGCAATAGCCATCTTGATAGCACGACGGTAAGCAATCTTACCCTCTACCTGGCGAGCGATGTTATTTGCAACAATATTTGCGTCGAGTTCAGGTTTCTTTACTTCGAAGATGTTGATCTGAATTTCCTTGTCATAGAGTTTCTTCAACTCCTCTTTCAGTTTGTCAACATCCTGACCACCTTTACCAATGACGATACCTGGACGGGCTGTGCAAATAGTGATGGTAACGAGTTTCAAAGTGCGCTCGATGACAATGCGAGAAACACTAGCCTTAGCCAAACGTTCATTGAGGTACTTACGGATTTTGCGATCCTCCACGAGGTTATCACCAAAGTTTTTACCTCCAAACCAATTTGACTCCCAACCTCTTACGATTCCAAGACGGTTGCTTATTGGATTAACTTTCTGTCCCATGCTCTATTTATTTATCATCATTAGTTTTGGCATCAACGAACAGAGTCACGTGGTTGCTACGCTTACGAATACGATAGCCACGACCCTGAGGTGCCGGTCTCATACGTTTCAATGTAACACCTTCATCAACGAAGACTTTGGAAATATAAAGTTCACCGTCTTCAGCCTTGCGGTCATTTTTTGTTTCCCAATTGGCGATAGCTGAACGAAGAAGTTTCTCAACGTCTGCAGCAGCCTGCTTCTTGGAGAACTTCAGCACACCGAGAGCGCGATTCACTTCCATTCCACGAATCATGTCTACAACGTAGCGCATTTTACGTGGTGAAGAAGGCACGCCATTCAGCTTAGCGAAGTACATGTTTTTAAGGGCTTCTTTTCTTTTTTCAGCCGCTATATGTTTTCTTGCTCCCATTTTATTGTTTACGTTTTGAATGGTTTATTGCCCTGTTACTTCTTGTTGCCAGCATGACCGCCGAAGCGACGTGTTGGAGCGAACTCGCCGAGTTTATGACCTACCATATTCTCGGTAATGTAAACAGGGATAAATTTATTTCCGTTATGAACTGCAACAGTGTGTCCCACGAAATCAGGGGAAATCATTGATGCTCTGGCCCATGTCTTAACGACACTCTTCTTGCCGCTCTCATTCATAGCGAGAACCTTCTTCTCGAGAGATACGTTGATGTATGGACCTTTTTTTAATGAACGACTCATAATTTACTTCAGTTTACTTGTTATTTGTTGGCTCTTTCAATAATATACTTGTTAGAAAGCTTCTTAGGTGCACGAGTCTTGAGACCCTTAGCGTAAAGTCCCTTACGTGAGCGTGGATGACCACCACTCTGACGACCTTCACCACCACCCATTGGGTGATCAACTGGGTTCATAACAACACCACGGTTGTGAGGACGCATGCCCAACCAGCGTGAGCGACCTGCCTTACCAGACTGCTCGAGAGCATGATCTGAGTTACCAACACTACCTACAGTAGCCTTACAAGCGGAGAGAATCTGACGAGTCTCACCAGAAGGGAGCTTGATTACACAATAACTGCCTTCACGAGAAGTCAACTGAGCAAAGTTACCAGCCGAACGAACGAGGAGGGCACCTTGACCTGGGCGCAATTCAATGTTGTGAATCACTGTACCCACAGGGATGTTGGCCAAAGGAAGCGCATTACCAATCTCAGGCGCTGCGTCCTTACCAGACATCAGGGTTGCACCAACTTGCAGTCCGTTAGGAGCAATAATGTAACGTTTTTCACCATCAGCATAATAGAGAAGAGCTATACGAGCTGAACGGTTAGGATCGTACTCGATTGTCTTCACTACAGCTGGAACACCATCTTTCTCTCGCTTAAAATCGATCAGACGATATTTTCTCTTGTGACCGCCGCCCATATAACGAACAGTCATCTTACCGGTGTTGTTTCGACCACCAGTAGAGCGTTTACCGTAAACGAGAGACTTCTCTGGCACGGATGCAGTAATATCCTCGAACGTGCCAATAACTTTGTGTCTTTGTCCCGGAGTTACCGGTTTGAATTTACGTACTGCCATTTTATTATTTAAATATTGCTATAGAAATCAATTGTATCGCCCTCTTTCAGAGTAACGATTGCTTTTTTGTAAGCGTTCTTCTGTCCCTTCACGAGACCTGCCTTAGTATAGCGGGCAGAACGCTTTCCTGCGTAACGCATTGTGTTAACGTCTTCTACTGTGACGTTATACAGACTCTCAACTTCGTTCTTAATCTCGAGCTTGTTAGCTTCCGGACGAACAATGAAACCATACTTGGCCTGAGCCTTAATTTCTCTCTTCTCGCCCTTAACCTTCACGCTACGGTCAACAGAAGACTTGTCTGTAATCTTGGTCATCTTTTCAGTAACCAATGGTTTGATGATAAATGCCATATTTTCTGTCTCCTTTATTTAGTTAAGATTCCGTCGATAGTCTTCAACGAATTTTCAGTAATCACTACAACATCTGCATTCAAAACTTTATACGAATTGAGCGAAGATGCGAGCATTACTTCAGCACGCTGCAAATTACGAGCTGACAAATATACGTTTTTATTTACTTCTGGCAAAAGAAGAAGCACTTTCTTGCCGTCAACTTTAAGATTTTTAGAGATATTTACAAAATCTTTCGTCTTTGGGGCCTCAAAATTGAAGTCTTCAACTACAATGATAGAATTCTCCTGTGCCTTGTATGAAAGGGCAGACTTACGAGCAAGAACTTTTACTTTTTTGTTCAGCTTGAAACGGTAATCGCGAGGCTTAGGACCGAAAACACGACCACCACCAACGAGTACAGGTGAGTTGATGTCACCGCGACGAGCACCGCCGCCACCCTTCTGGCGTCCGAGTTTGCGAGTAGAACCAGACATCTCGCTTCTTTCCTTAGACTTGGCTGTACCTTGGCGCTGGTTAGCGAGATACTGCTTAACGTCGAGATAGAGAACGTGATCGTTTGGTTCAATTCCGAAGATAGATTCGTTTAACGTTACCTTTCTTCCAGTCTCCTGACCTTTGATATCTAATACGTTAATTTCCATTATTTCTCAATTAAAACGGTTGAACCATTGCATCCAGCTACAGAACCCTTCACGAGGATAAGATTGTGCTCTGGAATTACCTTTAACACTTTGAGGTTCTGAGTTGTTACCCGGTCACCTCCCATTTGGCCACCCATGCGCATGCCCTTGAACACCTTTGCAGGGTAAGAACAAGCACCGATAGATCCCGGCTTGCGAGCGCGGTCGTCCTGACCGTGAGTGCTCTGACCTACACCGCCGAATCCGTGACGCTTTACAACGCCCTGGAAGCCTTTACCTTTGGATGTGCCTACAACGTCTACGAACTCTGCATCGTTGAAAAGTTCTACCGTAATAGTATCTCCGAGGTTGTACTCCTCATCAAACTTGAACTCGGCCAAGTGCTTCTTTGGTGTTGTGCCGGCTTTCTTGAACACGCCCAACATAGGCTTTGTAGTGTTCTTCTCTTTAGCTTCGCCATAAGCGAGCTGAACAGCCTTGTAACCATCTTTCTCTACAGTTTTAACCTGGGTTACAACACAAGGACCAGCTTCGATAACAGTGCACGGTACATTCTTGCCGTCGGCACTGAAAACGGATGTCATTCCGATTTTTCTTCCAATTAATCCTGGCATTTCAATTAAATATTAAAAATTAAACTATACTTTTATTTCTACTTCTACACCACTGGGCAACTCAAGCTTCATAAGAGCGTCAACAGTCTTGGCTGTTGAACTATAGATGTCGATGAGACGCTTGAAGTCAAGGAGCTGGAACTGCTCACGAGCTTTCTTGTTAACGAATGTACTGCGGTTTACAGTGTAGATGCGTTTGTGTGTAGGCAACGGAATAGGACCGCTAACGATAGCACCTGTAGCCTTAACAGCCTTCACAATCTTTTCTGCTGACTTATCAACCAAAGTGTGGTCATAAGATTTCAGCTTAATTCTAATTTTCTGACTCATTATATTAAATTAAGTTGTATTTTATCAGGAAAGGAAATGGAGTATATCGCTTAAGAGTCATTCGCTAAGCGATACTCCATTTCACTATGTCTTATTGTTTCTAATCTTTCGATTAAACGAGATCTGTGCGACCCTTTACTTCTTCAAGAACAGCCTTGGCGATTGAACTTGAAACTGGTGAGTGGTGATCATACTCCATAGAGCTTGTAGCACGACCAGAAGTGATGGTACGAAGAGCTGTCACATAACCGAACATCTCTGCCAGAGGAACCATAGCCTTAACGATGCGTGCACCGCTGCGGCTTTCTTCCATACCTTCCACCTGACCACGGCGCTTGTTCAAGTCACCGATAACGTCACCCATGTTCTCTTCAGGTGTAACCACCTCGAGGCGCATGATAGGCTCCATCAAAACTGGACCAGCTTTAGCACAGGCGTTTTTGTAAGCGTTGAGGGCTGCAACCTCAAATGACAACTGGTCAGAGTCTACAGGGTGGAACGAACCATCAAGAAGTGTAACCTTCAAACTATCCATTGGATAACCACCGAGGATACCGTTCTTCATTGCGTTCTCGAAGCCCTTCTGAACTGAAGGAATGAATTCCTTAGGAATGTTACCACCCTTCACTTCGTTAACGAACTGCAGACCGCCTTCTTTGAAGTCAGGATCAACAGGACCTACATTAACAATGATGTCAGCGAACTTACCACGACCACCAGACTGCTTCTTGTAAACCTCACGGAGGTTAACAGTCTTGGTGATGGCCTCTTTGTAGTTAACCTGAGGCTTACCCTGATTACATTCAACCTTGAACTCACGCTTCAGACGGTCAAGGATAATGTCGAGGTGAAGCTCACCCATACCAGAGATAATGGTCTGACCGCTCTGCTCGTCTGTACGAACTGTGAAGGTAGGATCCTCTTCAGCTAACTTGGCGAGACCATTGTCAAGCTTAGCAACGTCGGCCTGGCTCTTAGGCTCTACTGCGATACCGATCACTGGATCAGGGAATGTCATTGACTCAAGCACGATAGGATGCTCTTCGTCGCAGAGTGTATCACCAGTACGGATATCCTTGAAACCTACACCTGCGCCGATATCACCAGCATCGATGCTTTCCATAGGAATTTCCTTATTTGAGTTCATCTGGAACAGACGGCTCACGCGCTCTTTCTTTCCGGAACGGGGATTGTAAACATAACTTCCTGCAGACACCTTACCAGAGTAAACGCGGAAGAACACCAAACGGCCCATGAATGGGTCTGTAGCAATCTTGAACGCGAGAGCTGATGTAGGCTCGTCCTCTGAAGGTTTGCGGTCTTCCTCTTCGTCAGTGTCAGGATTGGTACCAATGATATTCACTGTATCGAGAGGAGAAGGAAGGAATGCACAAGTATAGTCGAGCAGAGGCTGCACACCCTTGTTCTTGTAAGAAGAACCACAGAGCATTGGGCAGATTTCCATAGCGATAGTACCCTTGCGGATAGCAGCGATAATTTCTGCCTCAGAGATTTCCTGACCTTCGAGATACTTCTCCATGAGTTCGTCGTCGAAGTTGGCAGCGTTCTCTACGAGTTTTTCGTGCCACTCGTTGCACTCGTCAACGAGGTCTGCAGGAATATCCTCCACTTCGTATTCAGCGCCCATAGTCTCATCATGCCAAAGGATAGCCTTCATCTTGATAAGATCTACAACGCCCTTGAAGTTCTCTTCTGCACCGATAGGCACCTGGATAGGACATGGGTTGGCACCGAGAATATCCTTCATCTGCTGTACGGTCTCGAAGAAGTCAGCACCTGAACGGTCCATTTTGTTAACGTAACCGATACGAGGCACATTATATTTGTCAGCCTGGCGCCAAACGGTCTCAGACTGTGGCTGGACGCCGTCAGCTGCAGAATAAGTGGCGATAGCACCGTCAAGCACACGAAGTGAGCGCTCAACCTCTGCAGTAAAGTCAACGTGTCCCGGAGTATCGATCAAGTTGATCTTATAGGTCTTGTTTTCCCAGTTCCAGTTACATGTTGTAGCAGCAGAAGTAATAGTAATACCACGCTCCTGCTCCTGAGCCATCCAGTCCATCGTAGCTGCACCATCGTGAACCTCACCGATTTTGTGAGTCTTACCTGTATAGAACAGGATACGCTCAGATGTTGTAGTCTTACCGGCATCGATGTGAGCCATGATACCGATGTTACGAGTCAAATGTAAATCGCGATTTGCCATTTTCTTTTTACCTTTATATAATGATTAGAATCTGAAGTGAGCAAATGCGCGGTTTGCCTCAGCCATACGGTGCATATCTTCCTTACGCTTGAAAGCACCGCCCTGGTTGTTGTAGGCATCCATAATCTCTGCAGCGAGCTTTTCAGCCATGCTCTTACCGCCGCGCTTGCGAGCGAAGGCGATCATATTCTTCATTGAAATACTCTCCTTGCGGTCAGGACGGATTTCAGTAGGAACCTGGAAGGTAGCACCACCGATACGACGGCTCTTTACTTCCACCTGCGGAGTAATATTGTCGAGAGCAGTCTTCCAGATTTCGAGTGAAGACTTTTCTTCCTTAGCCATCTTCTCCTTTACGGTATCGAGAGCCTTGTAGAAGATTTCGTATGAGGTATTCTTCTTGCCGTCATACATAAGATGGTTTACGAACTTTGAGACCTTCTGGTCATTGTAAACAGGATCCGGAAGGATCACACGCTTCTTTGGTTTTGCTTTTCTCATTTTGTTTTTGAAAATATCTTTGCTTGGGGCTGTTTCATTGTTCTTCAACGTCCTCACCAGGACATTTACTCAACCTGTGTTAACAATTCTCCAGCAAAACGATTAATTTTAAATACGTTTACCTTCTCCGGTAAATTACTTCTTAGCCTTTGGACGCTTAGCACCGTACTTTGAACGACGCTGCAGACGGTTAGCCACGCCAGCAGTATCAAGAGTACCACGAACGATGTGATAGCGAACACCAGGAAGGTCCTTCACACGACCACCGCGAACGAGTACGATTGAGTGCTCCTGCAAGTTGTGTCCTTCTCCAGGGATATAGGAGTTAACCTCCTTCTGGTTTGTCAAACGAACACGGGCAACTTTTCTCATTGCCGAATTAGGCTTCTTAGGTGTAGTTGTATAAACACGAACGCAAACGCCACGACGCTGAGGGCATGAATCCAAAGCTGGCGACTTGCTCTTGTCTACGAGCACCTTTCTGCCTTTTCTTACCAATTGCTGAATTGTAGGCATAATTTTACTTTTTAATTTATTTATTTTTGTTTTGTTATTATCGAACGAGTTTCAAAGCAGTTACAATCCACCGCTTTTGGGCTGCAAAGGTACGAATTATTCTTGTAAATGCACAAAATTAATAGAAGGTAGTTGGTAGAGATATGTCAAATTTAGAAATAAATAATCTAAGTTAACACACGTAAACATAAAACAAGGGCAACAAACGAGTCAAACGCTTGCCGCCCTTTATGTTTTTGCCTCAGCGAAAGTTACGCTTCGCCCTTGCCTGGGGTAAAAGGTGCGATGGTACGGGGACCTTGGTTGGGGATCTGTATTTTGCCAAATTCCTGCTCATATCTAACGATGTTCTCCTGCAAGGCTTGGAGTAAACGCTTGGCATGCTCAGGAGCGAGAATGACGCGGCTGCGTACCTGTGCCTTGGGCACTCCGGGAAGAACGCGTGCAAAATCGAGCACAAAATCGCTGCTTGAATGTGTTATGATGGCAAAATTGGCGTATTCGCCCTGTGCTACTTCTTGGGGAAGGTCAATCTGGAACTGACCCTGGTTCTGATTTTCGTTTTCGTTCATAATTGTTGTGTTATTAATGGTTATTACTGTCGCTTTGTTTATAACTTAGGTAAAAAACTCATGCAAAGGTAACGAAATATTGGGAGAAGCCCAAAGACAGAACCACAAAATTCTGTGTTTTGACAATAATTCGATTCACGGAATCAAATTAAATCGTTAACTTTGCTGCGGTTTTGTGCTCTACGCAACAAAAGAAACAAGCTTCGCAAGCAGGAGCATCCGTCATGACTGCAAGCTATTCATTTGTATAGACGCGCAAATATAAGGCAATGGAGGAAGCCGTCAAGAAAAGAAACTGATAAACATTATTACATAACAAAACATCAAAACAACATGAAAAGAATCATTTCTTGTGCAGCAGTAGCACTGCTCACAACCCTTACACAGGCACAGACCGTGGCCTACAGCGTGAAGGGCTTGGTGAACGACACCGTCAAGACGGTCAACGTCATGATCAACCAGAACCAGCAGACTGCCACGACAGTCAAGGTAGCCAATGGCCAGTTCACAGCCAACGGCACAGCCGACAAGGACGCCTTCATCACCATAGGCTATCGCGCAGGAAGGAGTTACGTGTCGGCCTCGTTTGTAAACGACGGCACCCCTGTCAGTCTAGACATCAAGGACCAAACCGTGAAAGGATCTGCACTCAACAACACTTTTGGCGAAAGACAGCATGCAGAAGCTGAAACCAGCAAGAAGATGAGCGTGCTCATCAGCGAGTATATGAAACTCAGCGGTGCCAAAGACGAGAAGAGTAAGGCGCGTATGGCAGAGATAGGGAAGGAATACGGCAATATGGAAGTGGAAATGATCCAAGGCATTATCAATTTCTGCAAGGCCCACAAGGGAGACGTGCTCCCTGCCTTCTACATGAGAAGCATTGCCGACGACTTGGATTATGCGCACCTGAAAGAATTGCTCGACAGTAAAGCCGCCTACTACAACCATCCCATGACCGGGTATGCCAAGCAGACGCTTGCCTCATTGGAACTGCGCCGTCCCGGCAAAATGTTCACCGACTTCGAGATGAACGACGTTGACGGAAAGGCTCACAAACTGAGTGAATGGGCCGGCAAGGGCAACTATGTGCTGGTTGACTTCTGGGCAAGCTGGTGCGGACCATGCCGTGCTGAAATGCCGAACGTGGTGGAAACCTACAACAAGTATCATGCCAAGGGCTATGAAGTGGTTGGCGTGAGCTTCGACAGCAAACTCGAGGCTTGGAAGGGTGCCATCAAAAGTCTGGGTCTGACATGGCCCCACATCTCCGATCTGAAGGGATGGAAGAGCTTGGCTTCCAGCCTCTATGGCATCAAGGCCATTCCTTCAAACTTGCTGCTCGACGGCAATGGCAAAATTGTTGCCTTCGACTTGAGAGGCGATGCACTGAAGAATAAGTTGAAAGAGATTTACGGATTCTAAACATCCACTATACATTATATATAGGGTTGCACCACACCGAGTGGCGTAACCCTATATTAGTTTTTCGCAAAAAATCTATCACCTATCACTATTCCCTACGTCATTAAAACATATACAACTAATAGACAACACGTTAGACGAGGCAAGAAGTAAACCATACTGCCCCCAAAACAATGAAATCTATCACTTATCCATCACTCATCTACCACCGAATCCACACATTTTTCTAAACATTCGGCAAGAAAAGATCCAATGGTTGGTCTGCTTACTCGCTAAACACACGCCCAAAAGATAAGAAATAGATGCTATATTGGGTATGTTATTTTACTTTAGTACTGATGCGATAAAATCGCATGGTTATTAAAATTCAT
>ULUS01022218.1_pt1 | contig 12336 bp, 12 predicted proteins | sample 1958761 | NCBI WGS metagenome assembly ULUS01 (sample SAMEA4835767, study PRJEB28245) | human gut metagenome | biome: gut microbiome; material: fecal sample | place: Denmark | collected 2008
AGACTACCAACTTTTATGAACTATTCTTATCCCGAACTGGGGTATTAAAGTAGTATTTTTGCGAAGAAAAGATTTAAATAGAGACGATTATGAAAGATTTTACTTTAAGAAAAAAGTTCTTGGTTAGTAAAAGCGGAACCAGTAGTCTTTTTAAAGGCTTTGTTATGTTGGTAGTTCTGATGCTCATGACTACGAGTAGTGCGATGGCACAAGTACCAAAATTTGAGGTGATTGATGGCTATCGTTATTTGTTAGAATCTGATACGAAGACAGCTACGCTTTTTCCTAAAAGGGGAGGAGAATATTCTGGTGATATTATTATTCCAGAGAAGGTTAAGGGTAATGATGGGGTAGAGTATGTTGTTACTTCATTGAGTGATGGTTGCTTCTGGGACTGCAGTGGCTTAACCTCTATCACCATCCCTTCATCTGTTACTTCATTGGGTGCTTCTTGCTTCACTAGTTGCAGAGGCTTAACCTCTATCACCATCCCTTCATCTGTTACTTCATTGGGTGCTTTTTGCTTCGTAGATTGTCAAAATCTGGAAACTGTATATTTTGAAGGTAAATATTGTAAATCAAATTACGCAGGCTTATATATACCAACGACAAGTATAATCAAGGTTCCAACAGAATACCTACAGGATTATAAAGATTCCTTTGGATCTGATTATAAATATATCTATGCCTGGAATCCAGACGAAACAGGAGAAGATAACAAGCCAGTTACTCAATGCTCGACACCATCTAGCTCTTACGAATCAGGCAAATTGATGTTCGCTTGCGAAACAACAGGAGCAAAGTATCATTATACAATAACTGATACAGATATTAAGTCTAATGCGCTGAGCGAAAATGGGGAAGTATCTCTTTCTGCAGCCTATAATATTTCTGTTTATGCTACAGCAGATGGATATAAAGCATCTGATAAGGCAGAGGCAACTCTGTATTGGATTAATGCTAACTTGGATAATGGTACCAATATCAATATGGTAAGAACACGTGGCGTTGTGGCTTCTGCCCATGATGGTATTGTTACTCTCTCTGGACTTGATAATGGCGAAGTGGTGAAGTTCTATGCTGCTGAAGGCAAGTATCTCGGCTCTTCGGTTGCAGCGAATGTCGCAGCTTCTTATGCCGTAAACGAATCATTAGTTATCGCCAAAGTAGGTAAGGATTCTATAAAGATTGCGGTGAAATAATAATAAAACAATTATATTGCATACAAATTTTCGTATATATGAGGATTGATGGGGTGAGTCGTGAGACTGGACCCCATCTTTTTGTGGTTCTTCCGGAATTTGGAGTGATGATTGTTTGTCATCGTTAGTCCCAAACAGAAAAGCGGGTTTTAAGCCCACACGTCATGCTAACCCGATACCACAATATCATGTGTCACTCCAAATATCGGAAGAGCCATTTTTATTCCTTGTAGGAAGCCAATTTCTTCAAATAGAAGTCCTTGAAGTCACTCCAATGATAATAGGGAGCCATGTCTGTATGGATAGGCAGTGTGGCTTCATCTTCATTGAGAAGTATTTTGAAGATAGGATCCTTGTCATTGGCAGACTTGCGATAGAACACAAACTGAATATTACAAGCCATAGGGAATATTTTGAAATCACACCAGTCTTGTTTGTCCACATCGTCGAGATTGGCTATAGACTTGTCGAAACCATTCAGGCCAAGCAGACAGGTGAGCGGCATGACCATCGTGTCGTGACCATAGCGCAAGGTGGCTCCCGGATGCGGAAGAGCTATGCAACTGTCGGCTTCAGAGATTATCTTGCGCAACAGATTGCGCTGGGAATAGGGCTGTGTGCCTCCATTCAGAGGTGAAGGTCCGTAGGTTATATACCAGTTGGCGTTGCGCACACGCCAATTCTCATAAATCTCGTCCTTGTTGAAGATGTCATAGAGCGAAAGTTTGTGGCGCAGTTCCGTGCTCTGCACATTGCTTGCCAACTTGAAGAGTTTCTGATAGAGCCATGTGCAGTCTATATTCTTTTCGGCATAACTGGTGTCGTTGAAGAGTTCAGCCATCACACGCTGATGATGATCATTCTGTGCCACAAACTGCCAATAAGCCATATTGGCCTTGTTAGGCATTTTTTTGTCCTGCAGTTTCTTGTCATCCAGATTCATGTAGTACATGTCGTGATAGCTGGCATCGTGCGTGATGTGCAGTTCAGGATTCATCACGAGCAACTGCTGCAATGCGTTTTCCATTGAAAGAATGCAGCGAATGACAATCGTACTCTTGGCATCCACGTTGGTCTTTCCCTTGAACACCTCAGGGAAACGCTCATACATACGCTTGGCTATGCCCTTGTGTTGCTCAGCTCCCCGTTGGGTAAGTTCACCGTCACGTCCTTTTGCCTCAGCGCAAATCAACTTGAGTTTCTGGAGCACTTCCTTGCCCTTGGGCGTCAATTTCCCGTCGCGCTCGGCCTGCAGGAACACCTGCAGAGGCTTGTCGTAGTCTTTGGTGCCGATAAGATAGCGTGAACCGTGACGTCCATAATGGGAAATATAGAAAGGTTTATAGCCTTTGGGAGCGGGCGTCAGCGCTTTCTTGGGACCTGGATAGGCCAAGTAATTGCTACCAGCAAGGGTGGGGTCAGCGTCTATCTCTGTTCTTGACTGCTGTGCCATGGCACCCAAGGAAAGCAGGGCTGCCACTACAATAACAATGTGTCTTTTCATATTTTATGTCTTTATTCTTCTTTACTTTCTAACTTGTGATTAGCTTCCATCATGCGGAGACGGGCAAACTCCCATACGACGATGCCTGCCGTTACACTGACATTCAGCGAATGTTTGGTGCCAAACTGCGGTATTTCCAGACAACCGTCGCTCTTGTCTACCACATTCTGATGCACTCCTTTCACTTCATTGCCCAACACGACAGCATACTTCTCGCCAGAGTCGATGTGGAGTGACTGCAATTTCGTGCTGCCTTCAACCTGTTCCACACTGAACACCCGATAGCCTTCACGATGGAGGCTATCCACCGCTTCGTCGGCCGTGGCAAAATATTTCCATGCCACACTGTCTTCAGCACCCAAGGCGGTCTTGTGTATTTCGGGCTGAGGGGGTGTAGCCGTGATGCCACACAAATAGATAGCCTCCACGCGGAAAGCGTCGCACGAACGGAAGACAGAACCCACGTTGTGCAGACTGCGCACGTCGTCGAGCACCACAACGAGCGGCATCTTCTCTGCCTCCTTGAACTCGTCTACCGACAAGCGGTGCATTTCGATGGTCTTGAGTTTTCTCATGTCTTAGTTCTGCTCAGCTTCTTTTGCCTTGAACGCCACGGCATACATGCGTATCTGCTTGACCATGGAGAGGAGACCATTGCTGCGTGTAGGACTCAAATGGTCTTTCAGTCCGATACGTTCAATGAAATAGAGGTCTGCATTAATGATTTCGTCGGGAGTGTGTTCGCTGAGCACCTGGATAAGAAGAGCTATTATACCCTTGGTAATGAGGGCATCGCTGTCGGCAGAAAACACGAGCTTGCCGTCCACATAGTCACATTGCAGCCACACACGGCTTTGGCATCCGTCAATCAGGTTGCTCTCCGTCTTGTATTTAGGGTCAAGTGGACTCAAATCATTGCCCAGGTCGATAAGCATCTGGTAGCGGTCCATCCAGTCAGAGAAGCCTTCAAACTCCTCAATCACTTCATCTTGTGCTTCGTTGATTGTCATTTTCTTTATCGTTATTATTATTGTTGTTCTACACTAACAAGTTTGAAAAGTTTGTCGCTGGGGCGTACCTTGGCAGGCACGGGAATAGATACGTGGGTGCCCTTGGGTGCTGTCTTCACAGGATCAAGTTCCAGTCGTATCTCTTCGGCATTGAGGTAGATGACGCCGGTAGTAGGTCCTGTGATGAGCAGTTTGTCGCCCACACTGAATTCCGAAGCCTCTACGGCAAACTCTGCCACTCCGAGCTTTGAAAAATACTTCACGCCCTTTCCCACGTAGACCTTTCTCTCCGTGGCATTGGAACCATAATTGCTGTTCCATTCACCCATGGTCTGTCCCTGATAATAGCCGTCCCAGAATCCACGGTTAAACACGGAAGCAAGGCGCTTGTCCCATCCGTCTTTCTTTTCCTCGGTGAACGTATCCTCCACGACACTCTTGATGGCCTCCTTGTAGCAATTCACCACGGTATAGACATATTCTGCTCCGCGGGCACGGCCCTCAATCTTGAACACTCTCACACCGGCTTTCATCATGCGGTCAATGAAGCGGATGGTTTTCAAGTCTTTGGGACTCATGATGTACTTGTTGTCCACCTCAAGTTCCGTACCTGTTTCGCGGTCGGTCACTATATAGGAGCGGCGGCAAAGCTGCATACACTCTCCACGATTGGCCGACCGGGCTGCATTGTTCAGACTCAGATAGCATTTACCGCTCACAGCCATACACAAGGCTCCATGGCAAAACATTTCTATCCGGATAAGGTTTCCCGACGGACCGCACACCTGCTGTTCCACGATTTGACGGTAGATTTCAGCCACCTGTGTCATGTTTAGTTCACGGGCAAGCACCACCACATCGGCAAACTGCGCATAAAACTTCAGCGCTTCGATATTGGATATGTTGAGCTGGGTGGAGAGATGCACCTCAACACCTACTTGGCGGCAATAGGTCATCACCGCCACGTCACTTGCTATCACAGCCGATATGCCTGCCTCATGGGCAGCATCCACTATGTCGTGCATGGTCTGTATGTCCTCGCCATAAATGATGGTGTTGACGGTGAGATAGGTCTTGATGCCGTGTTCGTTGCACGTGGCTGCTATCTCACGCAGGTCGTCAATGGTGAAGTGATTGGCCGAATGGGAACGCATGTTAAGCTGTCCTATTCCAAAATACACGGAATTGGCACCGGCCTGTATGGCGGCTGCGAGACTCTCTCTTGAGCCTACGGGCGCCATGATTTCAAAGTCTTCTATGTTGTAGTTCATAATTATCCTTGTGTTGTTGTCTTCAAAGTAGCTGTCTGCTTATCCCACGAAATATTCTTTCAACTGTGCGGCAAGGGCTGAGAGCCTGTCGGAATTGTCGTTGACGAAACGGGTCCACACTTCAGCACACTCCCTCGACAACGGGTCGTTACCCAACGGATTGCGCTGGAGGTAAGGGTCGCACTGTTGGAATAGTTGCATCACCTCGACCACACGCGAGGGAGTTATCTTCAACAATCGTGACAGTTCCACAATCTCTGGAGTTTCCTTTACCATGGTGTTGGGGGTAAGTCGGAAATAGAGTTCAAGAATCATTACCAGCTTCACTGGCTGCAGATCGGGACAGGTATCAATGGGCTTGAAATCCAGTTCAAACGACTCATTGGTGTGCACACCTTCGTAGAAACCTCCGGCAGTATTGAACCCATTCATTTGGCGAAGCAACTTCACTTCGCGCTGCAGTTTCCTGGGATTATCGCCATAGGTGCGCCACAGATGTTCTATGTAAGGGGTATCAAGTTGTCTGAGCCTGAACATCTGTGCGTGGAGAAAGCGTGGAGGTATGTGCAACTCCAGGCTCAAGTCTATCATTGCCCTGCTGAACACAGGCTTCACTCCTTCCGGCTTTTTAAGATATAGTTGCATGAGCAACAGCCAATAGTCGTCCGACCAAGAGATATGTTTTGCCATGACTGAATATGTATTAAGACAATTCAGCCGTAAAGATACAAAGAATAGGCGTGAACGCCAAACTTTTCAGTCCTTTTCCTCAAAATGCCAATGCGAAAACCCCTCCTGCGGCTCTCTGTCCGGCATCGTAATAGGGGAGTGCGGCAACAGCCGTGCGGTGCTTGCGCTGCCACTTGGCAAGCAGTTTTTTCTCTGCCGGCAAAAGCCACAAGCTTGCCCTGGCACTGAGAATGCCCAAGCCTGCTCCTGCCACCACATCGTGAATCCAATGCTTGTCGTAGACTATCCTGCTGACAGCCACACCGGTAGCCATGACATAAGCCGTCACGCCATACCAGCCTCCGTATTCCATCCGCACGAGTTCTGCTCCTTGAAAAGCGGTGGTGGCGTGTCCCGACGGAAACGAATGGTTGTCTTCTCCATTGGGACGCCGTTCGCTGACGGTGTTTTTCAAGGTCCAAGCCACTGAAGCACTCAGGGCAAACGAGGTGACGCGAAGCATCAGACGTTCCTGACGGGATAAACTTGACTTCACTCCGCACACGTTGAGCCCTATGCCAAAGAGTGAGGGCACGAACTGTGTCCATTTGTCGGGATGAAGCATCTTGGCCTTGTGCCATTCCGGCATGTGGCGCTTGTGGATTGGGTCGAGCTGCTCGCCCCAATCGTTGATGGTTCCCAGGGCACCTGCCAGAACAAGAGCACCGGGCACGATGAGCTGTTGCGGACGAAACGAACGCTTCTTCCCGAGAGCTGCGTCGGGTTGCTGATACATCTGTGCCGACACGGATGTGCTGTCTGTACAGTCGTGGTTCAATGTATCGGCGAGTGCTGTTGCTGTTTCCACAGCTGCATGTACATGGACTGTATGAGCAGTGAAAAGAAGTAGCAGGACGGTTTTGAAATTCATGTGTTACTTGTTGTCGGGAATATATGTTGAAAGAAAAGGCCTTCTTGACACCGGGAAGGATACAGGTATTAGTCTTTCAGATACTCTCCAAAGTCGGTCAACCGCATATCGCCCTTGCGCATGAATGTGTCGTGAAAGGCGAGGGCGCAACGCATGGACTCTGGTTGGTGGCCGCCACCCGATATTTTAAGATAGTCGCGCAACAGCGGACGGTAGTCGGGATGGGCGCAGTGCTCAATGATTTCCTCGGCACGGCGCAGTGCTCCCTTGCCTCTGAGATCGGCCACACCCTGTTCGGTGACAATGATGTCCACGTCGTGCTCGGTGGAGTCCACATGGCTGCACATGGGCACAATGGCACTGATGGCACCATTCTTGGCGGTCGACGGGGTATAGAATATGCTGATGGAGCCATTGCGCTCATAGTCGCACGAGCCACCGATGCCGTTCATCAGTTTGGAGCCGCAGATGTGGCTTGAGTTCTCATTGCCATAGATGTCGCATTCCATGGCGGTGTTCATGGCTATGACACCGAAGCGGCGAATGATTTCGGGCGAGTTGGTGATTTCGCTCGGACGCAGAGTAAGATGCTGACTGAAGAAGTCTATGTTGTTGTAAATGTTCTGCAAGGTTTCATTGGTCACGGTGGCGGCAGCTGCCGAAGCCTGGCTTACCTGTCCGTCCATAATCATGTCGATGACCGAGTCTTGCACCACCTCGCTGTAAACCTGCAGTGGCGGCAACTTGTGACACTGGGCTATGGCTTTCATCACAGCGTTGCCCGTCACGCCGACACCGCTCTGCACGGGAAACATGCAAGAGGGGATGTGGCCTTTCTTGATGTCGTTGATGAAGAAATCCACCACGTGATTGCCTATCATTTCGGTTTCCGGCGTGAGTGGTTTAAAGGCGCGGGCTTCTTCGGGAATGTAGCAATCCACCACGCCAACAATCTTTTTGGCATCTATCGACACGTAGTTTTTACCTATGCGGTCGCCCACAAAGAGCAGGGGAATGGGCCTGCGGTAGGGGAATTCCTTGCACTCGTAGACATCGTGAAGGTATTTGGCGTTGGTGCTGTGGAAATGGTTGAACTCTATAATAACGTGCTTGGCAAGTCGGGCTATGGTAGGCACAATGCCGCCGGCTGACGTGAGATAAGCCTTACACTTCTTGGGACCCTCGTCAAGGTCGGACACTTCAATGATGGCCCAATCTATTTCGCCATAGAATCCGCGGCGCAATCTTTCTGCCACATGGCCGAGGTGCATGTCTTCATAGTCTATTTCCTGCAGGTTACAGTGCTTGCGGAAATCGGCATTGGTGGAGAATGGGGCACGGAACTTGATGGCATGGGCATTGGCAAAGTCGCCTTCAAGACTTTGGCATGAGGATGCTCCTGTGATGATACCTACCTGAAAAGGACGTCCGGCTTCATGTTCACGAATAGCGCGTTTGGACAACTTGCGTGCCACAGCCTTCGGTACACCATTGGGGGTGAACCCGCTGAACCCTATATTGTCTCCGTCGTGAATCATCATAGCCGCCTCTTCGGCAGTAATCCTCGTATATGCCATAATCGTATAATTATTTAGTTTTTATGCAGTTAGCTGCATTTTTCCTGTGCAAAGGTACTTCAAAAGGGTGGAATATAAAATAAAAACGCCTCATTATTTTCATATAGAAACATATACAACCCTATCCTCAACAGATATCGGCAATTCGGAAGTAATGGAAAAACAGAAGAGCATTGACTTGTTAATGGCACACTAACGATGCGCTAATTGCAGAGTTACGATGCGTAAGTGGCAGAGTTACGATGCGCTAACCTGCCATTAGCAAAGAAAAAGTAGGGAAGAGGTGGATAAATAACGGCAACTATAGTTCTCCTGCCTCCACCATCAGCACCACTCGCTCCGTGAGCCTATCAGTGCCATTTGGGTCGTAGCCTTTGGTCAGACTGGCACCAAAAGCCCAGGCAAAAGCTTGCCAAAAGCCGGCACGGATGGGACCAAGAAACGCTTTCACCAAGCCATAGGCAGAAGAATTACACTCGCGGTTGACAAGCTTGATAAGCAATTTGCCTTGAGAATAGCTCAACTTCTTCATGCGAGGCGTATATTCCTTGCGGATATCTTCCTCTACCTGCTTCATATACTTGTCTTTGGCACGCTTGTTGGGAAGAGTCTGAAGCACGTCGTAGACCTCGAGGATGATGGCGTTGCACTCCTTGGCTATGGGCAAAACCTTCTTCACATTATATACCAACCGGTTATAGGCTGCCCGCTGACGGGCATTCTTGAATTCAAGGGGAGGGTAGACGTAGACATTATTCATCTGAACATACTGGATGCTGTCGCTGCCCAGCAACACCTTGCCCACCTTGAACATAGGCACAAAGGTGGGATTGTCCATGTCCACCTCGCGGTCTTCAGGGTTTACGCGGCCGTTGTTGTCGGTCTGAGCATGCATCGTGGCACAACACAGGCACGCCAACAGCGTCAAAACAAATGTTCTTATCCTTGTCATGGCGGCAAAAGTAGTTATTATTTTCGATATGACAAAAGATTTGTAAGTATCATTTATCGGCATTTCATTTATTTTGATTAACTTAGCGCACAAAAACAAAACAACTTCGTGAGAATGAAACTTTGCATCATCGTGCCTTGCTATAACGAGGAGGAAGTGCTGCTGTGGACGGTAGACAGACTGCGACTGCTCGCCAGCCGACTGCTCAAGGAAACCGACACCCATGCCACCTTACTGTTGGTGGACGACGGAAGCCGAGACAACACATGGGAACTGATAGAACAGTGCTGTGGCAAGTTCGACAACGTAGCAGGCGTGAAACTGTCGCACAACAAGGGACACCAGAACGCTCTCTGGGCAGGACTGGAACAATGTGTGGAGCATTTTGACGCCTCGGTATCCATTGACGCCGACCTGCAGGACGACGAGAATGCCATCCTCGACATGGCCCGACAGGCACAAGGGGGAGCAGACATCGTGTATGGGGTGAGAAAGAAGCGCGACACCGACACCCTCTTCAAGCGCTTTTCGGCACAGAGCTTCTATCGGCTGATGCGGCTCGCCGACCCCGAAATCATCTACAATCATGCCGACTTCAGATGGATGAGCCAGCGCGCCATGAGGGCATTGCTTGCCTATCCGGAGCGCAATCTCTTTCTCAGGGGAGTGGTCAGACAACTGGGATTCCGTGAGGGCTACGTGTTCTATGACCGCAAGCCACGCACGGCAGGCGAGAGCAAGTACCCACTGAAGAAGATGCTGCAGTTCTCCATCGACGGCATTACTTCCTTTTCAGTGGCACCCCTACGATGGATTACCTACATAGGACTGGCCATGACACTGGTCTCCATAGCCATGATAGTGTTTGCCCTCGTTGAGCACAGCCAGGGAAAAACCATCGAGGGATGGACTTCCATGCTCGTGTCGCTCTGGTTTATTGGTGGAGTCATCACCACAGGTGTGGGCATTACGGGAGTGTATATTGGCAAGATATATACAGAAGTGAAACGCAGACCTCGTTATTTCGTAGAGGAAAAACGGAACATATAGCAGAGAACATACCATTCTCTGCTATATTTTTCCACATACTTAAACCATTGAAAGTCATTTTAATAAGATCATAATGCGCAATTTATCCACGAGTTTGTCAACAGTCTTGTCACTACTCCTTATCCTCTCTGTTGCCGGATGCCGGAACCGAGAGCCGGACAAGCACGCCTCCCTCCATTTTACAAACGATGTGGTGTGCCCTTACACACCGGTGAAAAACCAAGGCAAGAGCAACGCCTGCTGGATTTATGCCATGCTTGCCACCATAGAAAGCGAACACATCAGACGGGGCGACTCCGTGAATCTGTCGCCTCATTATGTCATCTATCAACAGCTGAGCCAGCAAGCCTTGAGACGCTATCTGTCACGCGGCACCATCAACTACAGCCAACGTGGCGTAGCTCCTATGCTCCTCGGACTTATCAACGAGTATGGACTGATGCCTTACGACTCCTTTCACAGCGAAGCCAACATACTGGTGACGAAAAGGAAAATGTATCGAGTAGTGGATGAATGTGTGGCTCGGCATACTGGCTTCAAGGCGATGAAAGAGAAAGTAGACGAGTTGCTGCAAAACGAAATAGCGCCCGTTCCGCCACACGTCTATATGTTTGGCGTGGAATACACGCCACAGGAGTTTGCCCATAGTGTGTGCATGCCTCATGAATATGTGGCCATGACGAGTTATCAACATCATGATTTCAACACGATGGTAGATTTGGAACTACCTGACAACAAGCAACATAGCAAATTCTTAAATGTGGATATAAACACACTTGTGAACATAGTTGTCAACACCCTCAAACAGGGTTATCCGGTGTGCTGGGAAGGAGACACAAGCGAACCCGGCTTCTCCTTCAAGCGAGGCGTGGCACTCTTAGACCAGGAACACCCTTGCTCACAAGCTGACCGACAGCGTGATTTCGAAGAGTTTCGCACCACCGACGACCACTGTATGGAACTCGTCGGACTGGCACACGACAACCACGGCAAGACTTACGTCATCTGCAAGAACTCGTGGGGCACAAACAATCCTTATGGAGGATTGATGTATATGTCGCTCAACTATCTGCGCAGCAAGACCGTGGCAATAGTTATCAACAATATGCACATCACAAATCAACAATAAAAAAAACACACAACAATGAAACCAAAAGTCATCATCCTTGACTTCGACGGCACATTGGGCGACACCCAAAGTCTTATTATCGAATCGCTGCAAAACACCATCAAGGCCATGAACCTGCCTGCCCGTTCAGAAGAAGCATGCGCTGCCACCATAGGCCTTTCGCTCTGCGATGCCTTCATGAGCATGTACGGCTTCAATGAGGAAGAAGGAGAAAAGTGTGCAGCCAAATACAGAGAACTCTTTGACGAGGTGAACGTGCCCGGCAGAGTGAAACTTTTTCCACATGTAGCCGACACCTTATCCATCCTTCACGCCAAAGGCTACCTGCTCACCATAGCCAGTAGCCGACACAGCCAGACACTCATTCAGTATGCCAACGACTTGAAGATAGCTCCTTACCTATCTTATATAATAAGCGCAGCAGAGGTGAAGAATGCCAAACCTGACCCGGAAATGGTGCTGCGCACACTCGAGCACCTGAATTTGAAGCCGGAAGAAGCCCTGGTAGTGGGCGATGCCACGTTCGACATACAGATGGCTCACAATGCGAAAGTGAAAGCCGTGGGCGTGACTTATGGCAATGGTAAACGGAAGGAAATGGAAGAATGTGGGGCAGAATGGATAATAGACGACTTCAGCCAACTGCTCTCTATCGTGGAATAACCGTTATTCACAAAAGATGTGGAAAAGTGTCGGGATAACCTCTATCATAACCATCTCATAACTTATCCACTTATCCACGACCTTCCAAGTGCCAAACAAAACAGGGGATATCAATAGGTTTGTCAAGCAGTTTTAGGAAACTTTTCCACGGATTTAGCACGGAAAAAGATATAAACTTATTAACTTTGCACCGAAAGGAGAAGATTGTGGATAACACAGCAAGTAGACTGAAAACCAAGAGATAGATATCAGTAGACAATGAGGATAAGCCACTTTGAAATGTTGACAACCAAACTGCCAAACATTTAGAGTGTTTTTTATCCACTTATCCACGACACATCATACTCCTTATTACTATTATTTAAAAATAAAGAATAA
>ULUS01001589.1_pt1 | contig 12218 bp, 7 predicted proteins | sample 1958761 | NCBI WGS metagenome assembly ULUS01 (sample SAMEA4835767, study PRJEB28245) | human gut metagenome | biome: gut microbiome; material: fecal sample | place: Denmark | collected 2008
ATGAATGAGGAGTTCTTGCGGACGATGTCATTGATAACCATTATGCCAAATTGTTCCACAAAGTCGTGCAAGTTTTTGGTGGCGAATATGTCAAGGTATAGGCATGCTGTATCCTTCTCTTCTTTATCCAGATGATAGAATGTATTCTTTATAAGCCCTGTTTTTCCTATTCTTCGAGGAGAAATGAGGGTAACGTTCCTTCCATTCTTCAGGTGCGATATCAAAGTCTTTGTTTCTGCCTCTCTGTCGCAGAAATACTCAGGACTTTCATAACCTTGATAGATGAAAGGATTTGCTAATTTCCTGTTACTTAGTTTCATACGCAATTACATTTTTTGTGTTACAACTTTTTTGTAATGGCAAAGATACGTTTTTTTTCTGAATAGAACAAATAAAAAGCCCAGAAAGTATATACTGGGCTAAGAAATGATATAAACTTCTCTATGTTTGTCTGAAATTCCCTTGGCGATTTTATATCTTATTTACCTCAGTTCGGGATAAAGGAAAAGGGTTAGAAATTTGGTAGTCTCAAATATTTTTCGTATCTTTATAGCTGTAAATAGATAGTTACGAACAATATTAAAAGACTACCATATGACTTCAAAGGACAAAGCTACAGAAATATTTTGTATTATCGATGAGTTTTGCAAATATTTTGATGCAGAAAATGCCCAAAAAGTGTTAATATCATCGAAGGTAACCCCTCGGCGTAGGCGTGCAGCCTCAATGTCGGATAGTGAGATTATGACAATTCTTCTGTTGGGGTAAAAACTAAACATGAAGAGTATATTAAGACGAAAAGGGAAGGCTTATGAGTTCAAGCCTTCCCTTCCTTCCACTAAGAAAAACATTATTGATTGAATAGATGACAGATTTCTTGATTTACTTTTCTTACTCTATCTTCTTCCACCTTGATCACTTTACGGTCGTATGTCATTAAGCCATTCACTTCTCCTTCCACATCCGTGGTCTGGGTATAGACGGCAGCAGAAAAACCTGTGTGAGCCAATTTCTTAAGCTTTTCGGCATACTTCACGTACTCGTCGGTAACTTCCTTTGCATTCTTGAACTGAACATATCCCCAGTTCTTATCAGCCTGCCAAAGATGCCCTTTGATAGGTAAGCCAATGCCACCATATTCTCCTAGAACTGTAGGTCTTTCCCCATCGGCTAGATACATCTCTGGACCTGGGTAGTTGTGAAGGTCGAGCATGTCTCCTGTATGATAGAAATTGCCACCACTGGCAGGGTTCACCAAGCGAGAAGTATCATATTTCTTGGTCCATTCTGCTATTTCGACCGTCTTGAACTGTCCCCATGCTTCATTGAATGGAACCCATGTAACAATGGAAGGATAAGAACGTAGGCAATCCATGATCTCTTTCCATTCCTTCTTGTAGTTGGCTTCGGATTCTGCGGAACGTATCAATTCGGAACCATTGAAGTACTGGTGATTTTGCCATTGAGGTGATTTGTCTCCACTAGGCATGTCTTGCCAAACCAAGATTCCTAATTGGTCGCAATAGGTGTACCAGCGTGCTGGTTCTACCTTCACATGCTTGCGAATCATATTGAAACCGAAGTCTTTGGCTTTTTGTATGTCATAGCGGAGTGCCTCATCCGTAGGCGCTGTATATAAACCGTCAGGCCACCATCCTTGATCCAATGGACCAAACTGGAAATAATCCTTGTTGTTCAGCTGTAAACGAACGATGCCATTACCATCTCTTTGGGTTGAAATCTTTCGCATGGCAGCATAACTCTTTATTTTGTCTTGCAATTTTCCGCCACTGAATAGTTTTACCTCCACATCATATAACGAAGGAGATTCTGGCGACCATAGCTTAGGATTCTCAATGGCGATATCTACAGGTTGACCTACAGCACCTTTGGCATTGGCAACAACAGTGTTTCCGTCTTTGACCTGAATGTCAACAAGGTCTCCCCAAGTAGTTCCTTCTGTAGCAACATGAACGGTCAACTTTTGAGAGTCAATGTCTGGAGTTGATTCGATATGGATGATATGCTTGTTGTTGACAGGCTCCATCCATACGGTTTGCCAGATACCAGTAACAGGGGTGTACCAGATGCCATTAGGATTTGCATTTTGCTTTCCTACAGGTTGGTAACCATCCGTTGTCGGGTCCCACACTTTTACCACCAGCTTCTGATTTCCCGGCTTGAGATAATGTGTGATGTCGAAACTGAATGGAGTATATCCACCCGTATGTGAGCCGATTTTAATGTCATTCAGATAGACCTCAGTCTTCCAATCGACTGCTCCAAAATGCAGCAATACCGTCTTGCCCTTCCAAGATGATGGAACCGTAAACGTGCGCTTATACCAGAGTTCCTTGTCTTTGCCAACTTGCTTTTGTACACCAGATAGACTTGATTCCACGGCAAAAGGGACTAAAATCTTGCCCTCAAAGGCTTGTGGCTCTTTTTGTCCGATTGGTTGGATGGCGTATTCCCAAAGTCCATTTAAGTTAGCCCAGTTGGAGCGTTCCATGATAGGGCGGGGATATTCGGGCAACACATGGTTGGGATCCAAGGTCTCAGCCCATTTTGTCTTGATCTTGTCTCCTGCAGGTTTCCACGGAGAGTTGGGAGCTTTGGCAGTGGCGGTCAAGCTCATCAAAGCTAAAAATAGCCAGGTTAATACGTTCTTTTTCATTTGCCTTTAATTTTTAAAATAGGGTTTGTTACTTTCTATGGATGTTATGTTGCCAGCCACTTGCGGCCAGTCGTTGATCCATTCCACCTTGTCCATGAAGAGTAGGCGGCCCCCGTCTGGGTCGGATCTTAAGAATCCATGATAGATCATCCAGTCTTGTTGTTTGTCATCGGTGATAAACTCAGCATTGTGTCCTGGACCTGCAACCAAGTTGCTGCCATGTAGCAGTACATCGTAAGCTCCATCAAGCATATTCTTTCCTTCTTTCGTTGTGTAAGGACCAAAGAGGTTCTTGGAACGTCCATAGATGACTTGATAGGTGCTGTTGACTCCCTCACAACAAGTTCCTGCAGAGCCAAAGAGATAATAGTAGTCACCATGTTTATGGATATAGGTGGCTTCCATCTGGTTGTCCGCTACTTGTACAGGTTTTGTGCCTGGCTTGAGGGCGAGTCCATCTTCCGTTAATTCTGCACCAAAGATGCCATGGAAGGAGCCCCAAAACAAGTATTTCTTTCCATGATCCTCTATATAGAAAGGATCTATGCAGTTCTGTATGCCAATGTCTTGACTGATGAACAAGGCTCCATGGTCGATGAAAGGACCTTGAGGAAAGGTGGCGGAGGCGATGCCAATACCGCAAGTCCATTCTCCTCCCCATTCTGATTTGGAGTAATAGAGCATGTAGCGTCCATTCACGACATTGATGTCTGGGGCCCAAATACCACCTTGCGGATTCCATTGTGGGCGTGAGCTATCAGTGAAAGCTGTACCTACATAGTTCCAGTTGACCAAGTCTTTGGAGCGATAGATTGGGAGATTGCGTATGTCCTCAGTGGCATACAAATAGAAATAGCCATCGTCCGCCTTCGTCACTGTTGGGTCTGGGAGCGAAGTCGAAACGATGGGATTATGGTATTTAGCAACTTTTGGCTGTTCGGGAGTTGGTGATTGCTCGATGTCATTCGACACCGAGCAATTTGTGGTAGTAAGACCGAACACAATACATAAACCTAAACAACTTATCATGTTTTTATTCATTGTCTGTTCTGGAATTCTTGATTACAATTACCAACCTGGGTTCTGGGTCAGGTTAGGATTACGCTCTATCTCTGATTGTGGGATGGCAAACACTTTGGCATGCTCACCCATATATCCGTTGGTATAGCGCTTGGTTCCCCAAATCTCAGTCATACCATTGGCACCATTCAACTGGGCAGGATCGCTGACAGTCGTACGGTTGGTACCGATCTTACGGTCCATCCAAGTATCCCAACGAATCTGTTTCCAGTAGAGCTGTCCTTCTCCGCAGAGCTCCCATCCGTATTCATTGCGAATGCGTTCTCTCAGGTCGTCTTGTCCTGACACTTGGGTCCATTCGTTGCTGTTCAGTAAGGCCAAACCTGGGATACGTACTCTAACCATGTTGACGTATTTGATGGCTTCTTGAGTCTGTCCGGTCTCGTTCAACGCTTCTGCCAAAGACAAGAGTGCTCCTGCATAACGGAAAATAGGGGTATCGATGTCGCTGTTCAAGGCATTCTTCATCTCTCTTCCTTCTGGTACGTACTTACGCCAGAGATAGTAGAAACGGTCGTTGGTATCGGTACGCAAGTCGTAAGGAGCGGCATTGTCTGAGCCGATGTAAGGCCAACGGAGGGTATAGTCCCAGCAGTCGGCGGTAGCACCACCTTTATAGGTTGAGTAAGGAGTGATGAAGTTCATCAACATACGAGGGTCTCTGTCCTTGTAAATCTTGAGAATTCTCTCCTCATTGCCATTCTTGTCATACTTGCTCATGTCTGATCCGTATGTCACCATTTGTTCATAAGCGGCTTTCAACTTGGCGTCACTTGAGTTAGGGTCAAGTCCATTGCGGAGGAAATATACGGAACGTTCCTTTGGTGTCATGCTAGAGTAACCAGGAATGGCCTCGTCCATTTTGAAAGGCTTACCGTTGGCATACTCGTATGAGTCAACGAAGTATGGGTTGGGAATCAAGTTGTTCCAGCAGCCAAATCCATCAGCGGTATAAGTGACACGGTTGCCCTGTGTACGTGCCAACAAGGACCCCATGCCATCTTCCTCAGAATATTGATACTGGAAGATGTACTCATCGTTTCGCTCGTTAGCTGCCTTGAACATGTTCTTATAGTCTGGGAACAACTTAAAGCCCATGGTAGTGATAGCCTTGAAGTCGGCAACAGCTTTGTCCCATTGCTTCAGCCACATATATACTTGGCCACGCAGATAGTAGGCGCAAGCTTTCGTTACACGGCCATAGTTGGAATCAGATGTGGAATACTTGTTAGGCAAGTTAGGCTCTTCGATGGCTTCGGTGCAGTCTTTGATGACTTGCTCCCATACTTCTGCCTCTGTGTTGCGGCCTTTGGTGTCTTGACCATATTCCACAGGCTCTGTATAGATAGGTACGCCACGCCAGAACACGTTGGCACGATAATATGTCCAAGCTCTCAAGAACTTGCATTCTGCGATGTCTCTGGCACGCTCTTCTTTCGACATGCTAGTACATTTATCGAGGTTGCAGACAACGTTGTTCGTACGATAGATTTCCTCATAGAATCTCTTCCATAAGCTGCTAAACCCCCAATAAGTGGAATTGCAACGTCCACGGCACCAGTCATAAGCACTCCAGTTGGCATCAAGGTCGCAAACATCGGTTGCGGCATCGAAGTTCTGCCAGTCTGGTGTCTCATATCCATTCTCATAATAGAAACGCTCGTATGCTCCGTTTACTACAGCATTGGCCATGTTGTATGTGCTCCAAACAAGGTCGGTACCTACACGGTCGGTTGGCTGGGTGTCTAGAAAGTCGGATGAGCAAGCTGTAAAAGCAGTTCCAGCAGCAACCATCAATAGGCCACCTAATATATGTTTCTTCATATTCGTTTTCATATTGCTGATATTTTATAATTTAGAATGTTACGTTAAGTCCAAAAGAAATCTGGCGCATGGTTGCATAACCTTCTCCAGAACGAGTCTCTGGGTCGAGGCCAGGGAAGTCTGTGATCGTCCAGAGGTTCTCACCTGAGAAGTAGATGCGAAGGTTCTCTGCATAGATACGCTTCGAGATATTCTTTGGAAGTGTATAACCAATGGTGAGGTTACGCAACTTGATGAAATCGCAATTATAGAGATGGAAGGTGTTGTCAAGTGCGTCACTCATACTTGGGTTCTCCAAAGACATACGTGGGTTCTTGGAGGTGAGGTTGGTACGAGGGTCGGTTGGATTCTCTGGATCGTAGAAATAGTGATCGCTGGCAATCCACTGAGGAACAGATAAACCGAATACGACGTTGGTTGAGTTTTGACCAATCTCTCTCCAGTAAGTAGAGAAACCTGTAGCACCACCCCAGTTCATGGAGAGGTCGAAGCCATTCCATTCTGCGTGCATCTGGATACCAAAGTTGAACTTAGGAACCATAGACTTGCCGGTGAACTTCTGGTCGTAGTTGCCACCATATACCTTATCTCCGTTGGTATCAGCATAGATATACTCACCATACCAGATGGCATTCTTGGAAACATTATGCTGAGGCTCGAAACTATAGCCAGCTGCAATCATGTCTTGCACCCATTTCAAGTCTTTCTCTGTGCGTATCATACCGTCTTTAGGACCACCGTTAGGATCGACAGCACCACTGGCATCGTAATAATTGCCTTTACCAGAATAGATAGGATATACATAGAACTCGTTCATCATGTGGCCTTCCAACAAGCGCTGATTACCTCCTGATGACACCTCACCGAGATTAGAGTAATAAGCATCTGGGTCGTTAGGGTTTGCACCCCAACCCTGAACGAGCTTTCCCTTATACTTGGTGACGCGGTTCTTGTTCCATGAGCCGTTTACTGCAACACCGTAAGTTACTTTGCCCACCTTGTCTTCCCAACGGAGTGTAGCCTCGAAACCTTGGTTGCTTACACTGGCAAGGTTTTGCAACGGCGCTTGCTTGTCACCGAATACGAGACCGATGGTAGGACGATAGAGAATACCTGTGGTACGCTTGTCATAGTAATCAAGTACTCCCGACAGACGACCATTCAGTGTGGCGAAATCCAAACCCAAGTTGAAGGTCTTGGTCGTTTCCCATGTCACATCCATGTTAGGCAAGTTCAGTAGATAGAAACGTGGAACCTTTTTGCCACCCATGATTGTGTAACCGGTCTCATACCAAGATTGGTATGCATAGTTGTCAACTGAAGAGTTACCCAACTTACCGTATGATACTCTGAGCTTCAAGTTGTCAAATGCGTTGAGGAAAGAATTCTTGGCAAAGTTTTCCTCACTGATGCGCCATCCAGCTGATGCTGAAGGGAAGAAACCCCAGCGGTTGTCTGGAGAGAAGCGAGATGAACCATCATAGCGGGCATTGGCCTCAAAGAGGTAACGAGAATCGTAGGCATAGTTCAGACGTCCAAACCATGAACGATAAGTATATCCAGTGAAAGAACCTTTGATGTATTCTGCTGAAGTCAGGGTGTTCAGGTCGCTGATGGTTTGGTCTATCATACCCATCTTCTTGACATCTGTATTACCATTGCTATTCTTGCCTTCCTCAAAACCGACGAGTGCACCTACGTCATGTTTTTGGGCGAAAGTGTGGTTCCAGTTGAGGGTGTTGGTCCACTTCCAGTTGTAGTAGTGGTTGTAATACATGTATCCAGCCAAAGTCTCCAAAGAGGCGGCGGAGCTAACCACTTCGTTTCTGCTGAAACTGAAGCTCTCATTGCTACCTTCTGTCAGTTTATGGCGTGTATTGTAGAAATCATATCCAAAATTGGTCTTGAACGTAAAGTCCTTGAGAAACTTGATTTGTGCATACGCAGTGGAGTAGGCATGTGTCGTCTTCTTGTAGCTATCGCCTTGACCGTTGAGCAATAACAATGGGTTGTGAGCAGCTCCATCTTCCATGGAAGTCTCGATGCCACCATATTTGCCATCGTAATAAGGATAAATGCCAGGTACGGTCTTCAAGAATTCCCAGCTGCTTAATGCATCTACGTTGTTTCTATCCTTATCGGAATGAGAACCCCATACTTGTGCACCTACTTGGAGCCAGTTGGTAACATCTGAAATCAACTTCAAGTTGATGGAGTACTTCTTCATGCCTGAGCGTACAATCATACCAGGGTTGTCAAGATAAGTCAAGCCCAAGTTGTAGCGAGTGCGTGTGTCTTTTCCTGACAAAGAGATGGAATGCTCCTGCATCACCTTGGTCTGATAGATCTCGTCATACCAATCTGTGTTTGGGTATGCCACGTAGTTAGGATAGCCAGACTCTGCCAATCCGTTTGGATTTGCCTCTGCGTCACGCCATTGCTGGATCACAGATTCTGGATATTTGCCAGCAGTGCCAATGTTCTCACAAGCTTCGTTGACGATAGACATGTAGTCGGCATAGTTGGACATGAAACGAATGAGCTTGGAAGGTGAGTTGATGGATAAACGACCAGAATAGCTGAGGTTGATCTTACCTTCTGTTCCACTCTTGGTGGTAACCAAGATGACACCATTGGCACCTCTGTTACCATAGATGGCACAAGAGGCCGCATCTTTCAATACAGAGATACTCTCTATATCCATAGGGTTTATTTCAGAGAGGCTCATTTCCATACCATCAACCAATACCAATGGGCTGGCATCATTCATGGTTCCCACACCACGTATGTTGACAGAGAAGTTCTCTTCGCCAGGTTTTCCTGAGCCTTGGATGATATCGAGACCGGCAGCCATACCTTGCAGAGCCTGTGCTGCGGTGGTGACAGGACGGGAGTTGGTTTCTTTGGCAAGATCTACTGATACAACAGATCCTGTAAGGTTTACTTTCTTTTGGGTGCCATAACCTACAACCACGACTTCATTCAGAGCATTCTGCTCTTCTTTCATGGTAACAGTTAGGTTGTTGGCAGCAGGCAGCTTGACATCCGTGAATCCAACATACGAGAACTTAAGCATCGCATTGCTTTTCGTCATGTTGAGAGAGAAACTGCCATCTAGTCCTGTTACAGTTCCATTTTGTGTTCCCTCTTCCATGATGGTTACGCCGATGAGCGGCTCTCCATTGGTGTCGAGAACTTTTCCACTTGCCGTTGCTTTCTGTTGAAGAATGGCTGCAGAATGTGTAAAATACTTGTTTGGCGTCGATGCTCCTTCTGCCATTGCAGATGCAATAGACATGAGAGCAATGCTTGTTAGTAACAAATTCTTTTTCATATTCTCTTTTTGTATTAGGTTGTGACTGCCTTTTGAGCAGGTTTTAAACTTTAGATTTGTCATACATAGAGTCTTCTCTTATTTCTTGAGGAAGTTGTCTGTACGGTCGGGTGAGTACATTTCCCACAGTGATGCTACTGTCCAGCCTGGGGCGAAGTAATTGTTGTAGAATCCCTTGCCGTTCATACCGTAGTCCCAAGTTGTGTGCTGTACCACCTCTGGATAGAAGCCTGGTACGGCAATGCCACAGTTGCGCTCCTTGGTAGGCATCAATTGTGAGAGTGAGGTGAAGATGACATCGTAGATCTGCTGGAATCTTGGCTCGTTCACTTGCTTGCTCAACCATTTGACGATGTGAGGCAGCTCAAAGACGAATACATCGATGTGGTTGTTTTCTACAGATACGTTACCCCATCCACGGGTCTTGAGACCTAAGTCGCCGTGCATTTGACCTTGCGCAAAAGGTACATCCCATAGGTAGTACCATGACAGGGCGAAGTAGGCTGCTTTCTGGCAAAGGTCGATGTAGCGTTGACGTTCCTTACCCTTGGTCACGGAAGCCATGTAGTAGTTGGCAGTGACGGCAGATATGGCAGCTTCTTTGTCCTCGCAGTTGGCATCGAGGGTTGAGGAGAAATAGTCACTCTTTGAAATGATGTTCTTCTCCAGATAGTCGATGGTTCGGCGAGCTGCCTCAAGGTATTGCTTCTTGCCAAAGTAACGATAGCCCATCACCAAGGCTGATGTGGCAGAAGGAGTGCTTCCACCTGAGGCGTCTATATCGGAACCGTCGTCGTGGAACTTTCTGGCAAAGTTGCCGTCCTTTTTCTGTAGCTTGAGGAAACCATCCAGGATTTGCTTGATATGATTCTCCCATTCTGCATGCTTGCGTCCTTGGCTCTTCTCGTATTTCAGATACAAAAGGATGGCATAGACGGCTTCTGATTGTTGGCGAATGGAGTGAACGGCTTTCTCATCAGTAGGGAATCCCTTATTGAAGTTCACGTCATCGTAGAAGTAGCCTGCACTGGTGAAACCATATTGTAGGAAACTCTCAAGAATCTCATTTCCCATGTTCACCAAGTCTTTTTCCTGATGTTGCTCTCCATATTCTAATGCGTTGAAGGCATTGAGCAATACTCTTCCGCAGAAACCAATCTGCATGGCAGGATATGGCTTGCAGTCAGAAGTGAGCAATGTATGTCCTGAATGATATTTCAATGGATAACGGTCTATGTAAGAGCGTCTGAAATAGTTGCATAATCCTTTTTTCATTTCGTCTGGTCCGAAGAGCGGAGCCAGAGGTTGTGGATTGTAGATGTCAAAGCATTTCTTCCACATGTTGGTTACGTGTTCTCCATAATTGTTGGCAGAGCCATCGATGATTCTCCAAGTGATGGTTTTGCTCTTTCCTTTTTCTAGCTTTGCGTATGTGAAGATTGGAGCGATAAGTGTTAGTTTTCGGATATAGCGCTTTGGGGTCTCTATATATGGATAACCAAAGGTAAGGGCTACGTCGTTGTGCTCGCTGTCGAAACCGAGATATCCCAAGGAGGTTTCTCCACTGAGGATGACTTCCCCGCTCGTATGGGTGGTCAGGGTCTCGCTGGAACTGTCAAGGCAGCGCATGACGGCTATCGATTTTTTCTCACTCTCATTGAAGGCACTGGTCATCGGGGATGATAGGCGGTCTTCTCTGAAATTCCAACTCTTCGAAGTGTGGAAGGCTGGCGCCTCTTTAGGAGAGCGAAGATTTAGGTGATACCAGAAACCAGGCAAGTAGAACTCGCTGCCATTGGAAGGCAAACCCGTGTTGAGGCTGGCTTCGAAGTTGTAGAAGGCTGTTTGTCGTGCCGTCAGCGTAACCTGGTAGATTTGGTCTTTGCCGTCATTGGTTACTTGTTGCTTGATTTCGATAGGCAAGGCAGAGCCATTTGCTGATACCAATTGTCCGGCATCCTCCTTCAGTGAATAGGTGACGGCAGGATTGCCTGGCTGCTTGATGCTAATCTTCGTCTTGACATCAAGAGCATTGGAACATAGTGTGACAACTGTGAGTGCCACTGTAAGTAATGTTCGTCTGTACATAGTTGTATAATAGTTAGAGTTATTTCTTATATAAATAGGTAAACGTATTCTCTTCGATGGTAAAACTACCATTCTTGAAGTTCAATCCTACGAGAGCGGTCTTGCGAGGAGCTACCTCCGTGAAGCTTTGGTGCGTGTGGAATACGTACTTCCACTTGCCTGCATCATCTAGAAAAGCATCTCCATGTCCTGTTCCGTAATACCCGATGTTGGCTCGTGAGATGATAGGAGCATTCTGCTTGGTCCATGGTCCGTATGGATTATCGGCTGTGGCTATGCCCACAGCATAATCAATGTTGCGATAGTCGTTGGCAGAATAGAACATATAATAGGTATCGCCGATATGCAAAACCGTTGGGCCTTCTGTCACTTTCCATGCCACTTGTTCGGTATCTTCCCATGGCAAGCTAGCACTGATGCATTCCTTGGCGGTTTCTTCCTTGATGGAACTGAGGTCGTCTGTCATCTCGGCTACATAGATGCGATTGCCGTTTTGAAGTCTTACATGATAAAGATACACCTTTCCGTCGTTGTCAAACAATACGTAGGGGTCAATGGTCTTGCAAGGTGCTTGAATCATCTGCTTGTTGGGTTGACTGAATGGACCCAATGGCGATGAGGCTGTGGCTACGGCAATTTGTTCATTTGCTGTATAGAACATATAGTAGGTGTTGCCTCGTTTGGCTACTTGTGGTGCCCAAAAACCTGTGGTCCCGAACGAAGTGCCGCTCGTGAGGCAAAAGCCGTTTTCCTTGCCAACAGGTCCTGACCATTCCTTGAGATCCTTCGACTGATAGACATAGAAGCCTTTGTCGGATTGAGCTCCTGTGCCATATAAATAATAGGTGTCATCGGTGTCTCTGAAGATGGTAGGGTCGGCTTCTGTCAAGATAGTCTTTTTCTCCTTATTATTATCTTTATTGTTGATCTCAGGATATTGTGGCTCGTTTGAACTACAAGATGGTATCATGAATAGGGAGGCCATACATGTAGAGAGTAGCCGTGCTGAAAGGATGGTTGTTCTTTTGTTCATCGTTATGCAATAATTAGGTTGTTAATTTCGGTTGCAAAAATACATGATAATTGAATGTTGTCATGGGTAATATCGTCTTGGAAATGGGTAATTCTGTCTAGTCTGGTCAAAAATACTTGTAAAAAGTGCAGGATTACCTATAAAACCTAAAATCCGCAACTATCATCCAATACACGATTAAG
>ULUS01013780.1_pt1 | contig 12139 bp, 9 predicted proteins | sample 1958761 | NCBI WGS metagenome assembly ULUS01 (sample SAMEA4835767, study PRJEB28245) | human gut metagenome | biome: gut microbiome; material: fecal sample | place: Denmark | collected 2008
ACACCTCAACATCTCAACAACTCAACACCTCAACATCTCAACATCTCAACACAATATGATAGAAGTAAAACACTTATATAAGTCATTCGGCGACAAGGAAGTGCTGAAAGACATCAACGCCGTCTTCGAGGACGGCAAGACGAACCTCATCATCGGACAGAGCGGTTCGGGAAAGACTGTGCTGATGAAAAACCTCGTGGGACTGCTCACGCCTACAAGCGGCGAGGTGCTCTACGACGGACGCAACTTCGTGGCTATGACAAAGCAGGAGAAGGTGTTCATGCGCCGCGAAATGGGCATGATATTCCAGAGCGCAGCGCTCTTCGACTCGCTCAACGTGCTGGAGAACGTGATGTTCCCGCTCGACATGTTCTCTTCAATGAACTACCGCGAGCGTGTGCGCCGCGCCCAGGAGTGTCTCGACCGCGTGAATCTTGGCGACGCACAGCTGAAGTATCCGGGCGAGATCTCGGGCGGCATGCAGAAGCGTGTGGCTATAGCGCGCGCCATCGTGCTCAACCCGAAGTATCTGTTCTGCGACGAGCCTAACTCGGGCCTTGATCCGCACACGTCGCTCGTTATCGACCAGCTGCTCTCGTCTATCACGAAGGAGTATAACATCACGACCATCATCAACACGCACGACATGAACTCGGTGATGGGCATCGGCGAGAACATCCTCTTCATCTACCAGGGCAACAACGAGTGGCAGGGCACGAAGGACGACGTGATGGGCGCCACGAACGAGAAGCTCAACGACCTCGTCTTCGCTTCCGACCTCTTCAAGCGTGTGAAGGAAGTGGAAATGAGCAAGCTCAAGCAACTCTAACTACATTACATATATTAGTAGCGGAGGTCTCCGGCCTCCGCTACTTTTTTGCAATCTCGTCTACCCTATCCATCACGTTCGCAGGCGGACGCTGGTTGAGGTATTCGTTCTTCATGTACTCCATGTAGGGCGCTACGTGCTCGAAGAACTGCTGGTAGCCGCGGCAGAGATAGTTCTTGCCGGGGTTGCCGTAGCGGTCTTTTATGAAGCGGTTCTTCGGACACTCGCCGTGGCAGGCAAACTCCCAGCGACATTCCTTGCACTCCTGCGGCAGCGACTTGTGCTTGAGTTCGCTGAAGCGCTGCTGCTGCTCGCCGTAGAGCATCTCGGTGATAGTTTTCTCGCGTATGTTGCCCAGTCGGTATTCTGGGAACACGAAGTGGTCGCAGGAGTAGACGTCGCCGTTGAACTCCATCACGCCGGCGTGTCCGCACTCCTTGGCGTACATGCAGATGCCGGGCGTCACGCCCACCCAGTTGGCAAGCATGCAGTCGAACAGCTCCACGTATATCTTGCCCACGTCGTGGCGCACCCACTCGTCGAAGATGGCGCAGAGGAAGCGTCCCCACTGTTCCGGCGTGACGCTCATGTCGGAGAGCGGCGCGTCTGCCGGGTCGGTGATCGTGGCGAGATGGCGTCCGTCGGCGTGCTTCACGATGCGCTCAACGATAGGCGTGAACTGCAGGAACTGGCATCCGTTCTCCTTGAAGAAGCGGTAGAAGTCGAGCGGATAGTCGGCGTTGAAGTCGTTCACCACCGCCATCGCATTCCACTCCACGCCGTGCTTCTTCAGCAGGCGTATGCCGTGCATCACCTTCTGCCATGTCTGTGCGCCCGAGGCGGTGCGGCGGAACTCGTCGTGAAACTCCTGCGGTCCGTCGATGGATATTCCGACGAGCCAGTTGTTCTCGCGCAGGAAGCGACACCACTCGTCGTTGAGCAGCGTGCCGTTGGTCTGTATCGAGTTGGATATGCGTCTGCCCACGCCGTACTTGCGCTGCAGCTCCACCGCCTTCCGGTAGAACGAGAGCGGACGCATGAGCGGTTCGCCGCCGTGCCATGTGAAGAGGATGTCGGGCGAGGTCTGCGCCTCAATGTATTCCTTGGTGAACTGCTCGAGCATCTCCTCCGAGAGCACGCGCTTCTGCGCATCGCGGTAGAGGTTCGACTTCTCAAGATAGTAGCAGTATTCGCAGCGCAGGTTGCAGGCTGCGCCTACAGGTTTGAGCATCACGTAGAGCGGACGCGCAAATGGAGATATTGTAGACATAGATGGTGGTGTTATGGTGAGATGGTGAGATGGTGAGATGGTGAGATTTGTTATGGTGAGGTGGTGAGGTGGTGATTGGATTTCAACCGTTTTCGGGTGTAATACAAAAGTACGGATAATTATTTTAATAACATATTGATTTGGCTCAATATTTCCTGTAGAAAACAGAAAAAAGACAGAATAATTGCGAATTTTAAACAAATATCGCTTAAATTGAAATAAAAGTGCCAGATAATTTTGCCATATTAGAAAATAAAACTATCTTTGCACGCGAAAATTATCATCAGTACATAACAACCTACCAAAACCATAAGACACAAACCGTCTGCGAGCGGTTCTTTTACAGGACGAAGCGAGCAGATAAGTACCTTTTAAACAATCACCTAATAATTACCTTCTCAAAGAATAAGAAAAACTGATAGTCATCACTTTACTATTAATTGAAAAGCCATGTCGCAGTTGATGCAACATGGCTCTTTTTTTGTTATATCATTATCTTAGCATCCAGTTGCCGTTGTGCAGCACGAGTGGCACAACGATCTCCTCTTTAGTCTTGTCGCCGAAGCCGAGCATGAGGTACGCCTCGCCTACGTGCTTCGCGGTGTCGGTGCGTGCTCCGGCAGCCTCAACGCTCACGAGTCCCTGGTGGTCGGTCTTCATCTGCCCTACATACTGCTTTGCGCTCACGATGAGCTGCTCGCGGTAGCTCTCGGGTATGCTGTCGGGGCGGTAGAAGCCGTCGACGTATGCCGCGCAGTCGCCGTGAAGCAGATAGTCGTAGTAGACCTTGGCGGCGCGCGACGCCAGCTCGTCGGGGCTGACGGCAGCAGACTGCTTGCCGCAGGAGACGAGGGCCAGACAGCACAAGGTTGTTATTAAATATATAATGTGTCGCATAGATTGGTGCACCCCCTCTGATTACTTCTGTCGGATGAAGATGTTTATCGGGCAGCCGTGCATCGACCAGTTTTCGCGAATCTTGTTCTCGAGGAAGCGGCGGTACGGCTCCTTGATATACTGCGGCAGGTTGGCGTAGAACACGAACGACGGAATCTGCGTGTTAGGCAGCTGCGTGCAGTACTTTATCTTGATGTACTTGCCCTTTGTTGATGGTGGCGGGTAAGCCTCGATGAGCGGTAGCATCACCTCGTTGAGCTTCGATGTGCCCACGTGCGCCTTGCGGTTGAGGTATACCTCCTTGGCTGTCTCGAGCACCTTGAAGATGCGCTGCTTGGTGAGCGCCGAGGCGAAGATGATAGGGAAGTCGACGAACGGAGCCATGCGCTGACGGATGGCGTTCTCGAAGGTCTTGATGACTGCCTGGTCCTTGTTCTCCACGAGGTCCCACTTGTTCACTACCACTACGAGCGACTTGTTGTTGCGCTGTATGAGCTGGAAGATGTTCATGTCCTGCGCCTCGATGCCGCGTGTTGCGTCGAGCATGAGGATGCAGACGTCGGAGTTCTCGATGGCGCGGATGGAGCGCATCACCGAGTAGAACTCCAGATCTTCCGACACCTTGTTCTTGCGGCGGATGCCGGCTGTATCTACGAGGTAGAAGTCGAAGCCGAACTTGCCGTAGCGTGTGTAGATAGAGTCGCGTGTGGTGCCGGCAATCTCGGTCACGATGTTGCGGTCTTCGCCGATGAAGGCGTTGATGATAGAGCTCTTGCCGGCGTTCGGGCGTCCTACTACGGCGAAGCGTGGTATGCCGTCCTCTACGTCTTCCTTCACTTCGGGTTTGAGCTTTGTGAGCACGAGGTCGAGCAGGTCGCCCGTGCCGCTGCCGGTTGCCGACGAGATGCACTGTGGCTCGCCAAGTCCGAGTGCGTAGAACTCAGCCGCGTCGTATATCTGGTCGTTGTTGTCGGTCTTGTTAGCCACGAGAATCACGGGGAGCTTGGTGCGGCGGAGGATTGTAGCCACGTCCTGGTCCCAGTCGGTGAGTCCGGTCTGCACGTCAACGACGAAGAGCACCACGTCGGCCTCCTCGGTTGCCACGATAACCTGCTTGCGGATAGCATCCTCGAAGATGTCGTCGCTATTCACGACCCATCCGCCGGTGTCTACTACAGAAAACTCGCGTCCGTTCCACTCACACTTGCCGTACTGGCGGTCGCGTGTGGTGCCGGCGGTGTCGCTAACGATAGCCTGACGTGTCTTGGTCAGGCGGTTGAACAGTGTAGACTTGCCCACGTTCGGGCGTCCCACTATTGCCACTAAATTTGCCATATTCTTTTAGTCATTCTTTCCTCCGCATCTCACGGAGGCTTGTAGGATGTGGTCTCTGCATCCTTGTTAACGATTTTCCGAAGCTGACCCTACTCCGGCCCTCGCCAGTCTGACGAGAGTATCCCCTCTTTGCTATTCAGGGGGAAGCGACAGCGAGCTGTCGCAATTTTGAGTTTTGAGTTTTGAATTGTGCGCTTCGCGCATTTTGAATTTATGAATTAGGAATTGAGAATTAGGAATTAAGAATTATGACTTAGGTGTTGAGAATTATGAGTTACGAATTCTTAATTCAAAATTGATTAACTCAAAATCGGCGCAGCCGATAATTCAAAATTCAAAATTCAAAACTCAAAATTGCCAACGGCAATAATTCAAAACTCAAAATTCAAAACTCAAAATTGCCAACGGCAATAATTCAAAATTCAAAACTCAAAATTCAAAACTCCTATTCCGGGTTATATCCGAAGTTGTCGAGTTCGCGCTGCGAGCTACGCCAGTCCTTGTCCACCTTCACGAAGGTGTGGAGGTATACGCTCTTGCCGAAGAACTTCTCGAGCGACTTGCGTGCCTCGGTCGACATCTTCTTTAGCGCCACGCCCTGGTGTCCGATGATGATGCCCTTCTGCGAGTCGCGCTCCACGTATATCACGGCGTGTATGTCGATGTGCTTGTCGGTCTCCTTGAACGACTCCACCTTCACCTCTACCGAGTACGGAATCTCCTTGTCGTAGTAGAGCAGAATCTTCTCGCGGATAATCTCCGAGACGAAGAAGCGTGCGGGCTTGTCCGTGAGCTGGTCCTTATCGAAGAACGGCGGCGAGTCGGGCAGCAGCTCCTTGATGCGGCGCATGAGCATGTCGACGCCGAACTTGTTCTTCGCCGAGATGGGGAGAATCTCGGCGTTTGGCAGCAGCGAGTGCCAGCGCTCCACGGTGTCGCCGAGCGTCTTCTGGTCGCTCTGGTCAATCTTGTTGATGAGCAGCAGCACGGGTATTGTCATGTGCTTCACCTTGTCGAGGAAGTCCTGGTTCTTCTCGGGGTTCTCCACGACGTCGGTGACGTAGAGCAGCACGTCGGCATCCTGCAACGCCGACTCCGAGAATGCGAGCATCGACTCCTGGAGTTTATAGTTTGGTTTGAGTACGCCGGGCGTGTCAGAGAATACGATCTGCGCGTCTTCCTCGTTGACGATGCCCATGATGCGGTGGCGCGTGGTCTGCGCCTTGAACGTGGCAATGCTGATGCGCTCGCCGACAAGCTGGTTCATCAGCGTCGACTTGCCCACATTAGGATTGCCCACTATGTTTACAAATCCTGCTTTGTGCATATTTCTTTCTGTTTAAACAAAAGGGGTGACACTCCCGACGGCGCATCCACGCGTCGCAAGGAATTGGTCTTGAGCTTAATTTGCTGTTAATGAATATATACGTATAAATAGTACTATGCTGCAAAGTTACTCTTTTTTTTCAAGACTGAGGCTATAGCCGCACGCATTTAAACGTTTTTTATCGTTTTGGAGCGGATATATAGAAGGAGGTAGGGCAAAACTCGCAAGCGACACGCCCCGAAGGGGCAGCACCACATAGCCCAGGGCAGCGCCCTGGGTTAAAAGACCGCACACGAACCCCACGCCCTGCAAGGGCAAAAGCCTAATTATTAAGCTGTTGCCCTTCTTGCTCTGGCAAGCGGCAAAGCCGAGTCCAGGGCGCATTGTTTATTATATACACCATTATACCCAGGGCGTTGCCCTGGACTATGTGATGTTGGGCTTTCAGCCCGCGTTAATTGAGTTTTGACTTTACCTTCACGCAACCTGCCATAACCGGCAGAGTGCCATCCACCCATAGTGGCGGTATCTTGCCGCCGCAGCAAGCTGCGAAGGGTTTTTATCCGACTTGGTGCTGCGGAGGCCGGAGACCTCCGCTACGAGGGAAACTGCCTACCAAATGCCATCGTGCACCGAACGCAATCCGATCGGACACCGAACGCAATCCGATCGGACGGCGGACGCAATCTGATCGGACGGCGAACGCAATCCGATCGGACGGCGGACGCGAGCGGTGGCAAAAGTATAACATACACACACACGAAGTTGAGCCTCTAAGCGTTAATAGTTATTAAAATAAACCATGATATAGCCGAAGTTTAGAACAATTTAGCTAACTTTGCAACCAATTATTCAAGGTAATTATGATAAACAAGTTTAAAACAGTATGCTTGACAGCAGCGATTGCCTCAAGCAGCGCGACTTTTGCGGGCGGTCTTCTCACTAACACCAACCAGCACGTCGCATTCAATCGTATGATGAGCCGCGAGGCTTCTATTGGTATTGATGGTGTGTATTATAACCCGGCTGGTGTTGTATTTATGGGCGAAGGCAACCACCTCGCTATCAACTGGCAGGCGGCTTGGCAGACACGTACAATCAATAACGACTACAAGCTGTTCACAAACAACGTGAACAACCCAACTACTCCACGCGACTTCAAGGGAAAGGCTGTCGCTCCGGTTCTTCCTTCTTTCCAGTATGCTTACAACAAGGGCAGATGGTCGCTGCAGGGCAACTTCGCGCTGACTGGCGGCGGCGGTAAGTGTACGTTCGACAACGGACTCGGCTCGTTCGAGAAAATCGTGAGCGAGACTGCTATGGGCGCTATCGGCTTGGCTGGTGCTATCGACAACAAACTCGGCGCAGAGATGTTCACCTCTGACAAGGCTTTCGGCAAGAAAGGCTCATACAGCTTCAACAGCTACATGCAAGGTCGTCAGTACTTCTTCGGTCTTTCGGCTGGTGCTGCTTACAAGGTGAACGATAATTTCAGCGTTTACGCCGGCTTGCGCGGCATCTACGCTACCTGCAACTACTACGGATACGTTGAGGACATCAAGGTGGGCAATATGCCGCTCTACCAGGTGCTCGACCCGTCGAAGGAGAACTCGGCTAACATCGAGCTGAGCTGCGACCAGAGCGGCATCGGCTTCACACCAATGTTGGCTGTCGACTATAAGACCGGACGCTGGAACTTCTCGGCTAAGTACGAGTTCAAGACTCGTATGCGTCTGAAGAACAAGTCGGTCAACCAGTTGCCGTCTATCGGTAACCTCGACGACAATCTGAAGAACCAGATGAACAAGGTTCTCACCGCCAAGTTCATGCAGGCTGGTCTGCCGCAGGAGCAGGCTATCATCAAGGCTGAACAGACTTCTACTGCGGTGCTCGCTGACCCGACCGTTGTGGCTACAACAGCAGCGCTGAAGCAGCAGTTCGATTCGAAGATCGACAAGGCTATCGGCGAGTACGCCGACGGCAAGAAGATTGCTGGCGACATCCCGTCACTGCTCACCGTGGGCGTGGGCTACAGCCCTATCGACGAGCTGCGCATCAACGTGGGCTTCCACTGGTTCGACGACTATAACGCTACTTCTTACAACAACCGCAACAAGCTGCTCAAGAAGCGCGGTACACTCGAGTTCAACGCCGGCGTTGAGTACGACGTGACAAAGAAGATTACGGTCAGCACCGGTTGGCAGAACACCAACTACGGTCTTACAGACGAGTACATGGACGACAAGTCGTTCGTTGTAGGTTCTAACTCTGTCGGCTTGGGCGGCGTTTACCACATCACAAAGAAGCTCGACTTCACCGTGGCTTACTTCCACACATTCTACGACCACATGAAGACTTCGGAGACCGTGACTCTCGCACCGGGCGTGTCTAACTCTTACAACTCTGATTACACGCGTAACAACAGCACGTTTGCAGCCGGTGTGAACATCACGTTCTAAACCGACTCAACAGATAGCTTAAGTTACATAGCCAATAATAAAAAAGCAGAGCCTCACGCCTTGGTGGCGACATGGCTCTGCGCAAATAAATTCTTCTACAAAAGTATGGGGGACAATTCGCTTACGCAAATTGTCCCCCGCTTCGTATATATAATAGATAAATCATGTTGCTACTTTACTTTAACTTCACGTCAAGCTACTTCGTTGCTTCTACCTTCTTCGTAAGCTCCTCTACGATGATGCTGTAGAGCTGTGTCATCACGATAGGCTTCGTGATGAACTGGTTGGCGCCTAACGCAAGTCCGCGTTCTATGTCCTCGCCGAAGTTCATGCCCGAGAGAATTAGTATCGGAAGGTCGCTCTTGCTCTGCGCCGGAATGCGGAACTCTGCGTTGTCGCAGCCGTTGCGCACGTGCTCTATCACCTTGAAGCCGTCGATGTCGGGCATCATGAGGTCTACTATTGCGAGGTCGATGCAGCCCGGCGTGCCTATGCGCGACTGTATAGTTTCCAACGCCTCGCGGCCGTTGGCAGCCTTTACAATCTGAAAATCGAACGGCTTAAGCATCTTGTCGAGCAAAAGCAGGTTCAAGGCGATGTCGTCTACAATAAGAATCGTGAACGTATCTGAATTTACGCCAGCTATCTCTTTCATCTTCTTCGGTTGTTGTTTATAAATTTCGTCTACGTTGAATATAATCTTCAAGTTCGGACTGCAAAAATATCCAAAAAAAATAAACGAAACAAGTAAAACATAAAAAATATTTCACCCCAAAAGCTTTTAGCCTATTAAGAACGCCTTATGAACCTGCATGAAACAAAACGCCCTGCAAAGGCTCCACTTTATACAGAATAAGGATTGCCTTTGCAGGGCGTACGCTATATGTCAAGCCCGTAGAATTACTTCTTCAGCATCTTTTTGCCATTCTTGATGATAAGACCCTTGTATGAGTCGTTGACGCGCTGACCGCTTACATTATAAATATAGCCGTCGTGAGCAGCCTCGGTCTTCACAGCGTCGATGCCGGTCGGAGTGAACGAGCCGTCGAAGTCGAGCACTACTACCGAACCGTTAGCGCCGGTGAGTGTAGCTACGTTGTCCTTAACAGCCACTTCTGTGAGCACGTTGTCTACGTATACCTTAGCGTTTGAGAGGTTCTTGTAGTGAACGCGCATTGTCTGGCCCTGGTTGTTGGTGAGCTCAACGCGTGTAGCCTCGCCGTTCTTCCAGTCGATGCTAACCGTAACGTCGCCTACAGCCTTCATGCCGTGCATGTGACCCTCTGTCCAAGCCGACGGAAGAGCCGGCAAAATGCGGATAAGACCCGAGTTGCTCTGCATAATCATCTCGGCGATACCGGCGCAAGCACCAAAGTTGCCGTCGATCTGGAACGGAGCGTGCGAGTCGAAGAGGTTGTAGAATACGCCTGCGCCACCGTTGCTGTGAGCGAGTGCGTTGTTCAGAATCTTGCGAGCGTGGTCGCCGTCGAGGGCACGTGCCCAAAGGTTCATCTTCCAACCCATTGACCAGCCGGTAGCACCGTCGCCACGGAGCTTCATAGAGTTGACAGCTGCGTCGAACAGTTCTGTGCCCGGCTCAATCTGAGAGAACGGATAGAGGCACATAAGGTGCGACATGTGGCGGTGGCCGTTCTCACCTCTTGTGTATGAGCTGTACTTCCACTCGCGCAGAATCTTAGAACCAGTAGGAATAGCTGTGCCGAAGTAGCCGGTATAGTTCTCTGTAGCAAGACCCTTGTCGAGCTTAGCGAAGCGGTCTCTGAGTATGCCGAGGTCTGTAGCCGATACTTCTGCGTCGTCACCGAGCACGTCGATGGCAGCGAGAGTGTTGCTGAAGAGGTCGTATACGAGCTGCTGTGCGTGAGCAACGCCGTTCTCCGACTCTGGTCCGTGCTCAGGCGACCACTCGTTCGGGCACTCGTATGTGCCGTCAGAAGCCAGCTTGAGGCGGTCCATCCAGAACTGCGAAGCTGAAAGCATTGCGGGGAACACGCGCTTCAGATACTCGCGGTCGAGTGTGTAGCGGTAGTGCTGCCAGAGGTGTGTAGCGTACCAAGCATTAGCGATAACGTAGTTGTTCTTGAATGCGCTCACGCCGCCGAAGATATTGTTCTCGGTGAAGCAAGTCCAACCGCGGTCCTGACCCTGCAGCTTTGCCCACTGCTTCCACTGCGGCTGCTTCTCTGCCATAGCCCAGATATAGTTGAGGAACGGCATGTGCATCTCGCTGAGGTTTGTAGGCTCAGCCGGCCAGTAGTTCATCTGAACGTTGATGTTAGAGTGGATATCAGAGTTCCATGCTACACCGTTGATGTTGTTCCAGATGCCCTGGAGGTTAGACGGAGAGTCGACACCGCGTGAAGAAGAAATCTCGAGATAGCGACCGTATGCGAAGTAGAGCTGCTCGAGCATGAGAGCGTCAGCGCCACGACCACCGTTGTATGAGTCGATGAGACGGTTGGTTGTCATATCGTTCTTTGTGCCAGCGAGGTCGAACTCGCAACGTCCGAAGAAGCTCTGATAGTCGGCTACGTGCTCTGCGTAGAGATCAGCCCACGACTTCTCGGCAGCTGCTGCAACACGGTCGGCTATAGTCTGAGCCAAAGCCGATGTGTTCTTGGTGTATGTGCTCTCGTAAGCGTCGAAGTCGGTGCCGCCACCGAGCACAACCATGATTTCGTCAGCGCCGATCACCTCGATGCCTTCCTCGTCTGTTGTCATTGTGCCGCCAGTCGGTATCACCTTCATGCGGGCGTTGTAGCTGACGGTCTCGAGTTTGCCGCTGAATGTGCCTTCGCCGTCAGCGTATGTCGGGTCGGCTGTGATAGAGCCTGCAGCCATTGTGAAGCGGAAGCTGAGCTTGCCGCCCTTGCTTGCTGTGTAGTGAGCCACAACGACGCGCGCCGGGTTAGATGCGATATACTCGCGTGTGTACTCAACGCCTACTGCCGACTTGAACATGGTCTTGCCAGTTGCGGTTGTGAGGTCGAGCAAACGTACATAGTCTGAAGCTGCCTTGTCGGTTGTGAGGCCAAATTCGCCGCTGAGGTCCTTAGCGTAGATAGAGCCGAAGTTCTCGTACTTGCCGTAGCCCTTGCCGCCCTGCGAAGAGCGCGCGGGTGTGCCGCTCCAGAGTGTCTTCTCGTTGAACTGAATCTCGTCTTTGTAGACACCACCGAAGAGACAAGCGCCGAACTGTCCGTCGCCGATAGGCAATGCGTACTCCATCCAGTTAGAATAGCCCTGGCCGCCGCTGTAAAGCTGTGCGGTTGTAGCCGGCTCTGTGTACCAGAGTGTGAGCTTGTGCTCGGGCTTGAATGTCATCGAGCCTACTGTCTTGTAGTCGGCAGCGCCGAGGTCAGAGTCTGGCTTCACGAAAACCACAACGTTGTTCTGGTCGTTGGTCTTCCAGAAACCGATTGAGTTGCCGTTGCCCGGGTCGCCCCAGAGGTTAACGACATTGTTGCCCGACTTAGAGTTGGCTACAATCTCCCATCCTGTGCCGTTGTCTGTGTTCGGAGCCACCTGAAGCTTGAAGCCGCCGGGCTGCTCTGATGTGCTTGGACGCAACGGATTCGGGTTTGTTGCGCCGCCGTCTGTTGGCGGCACGCTCTGCGAGCTTACCACGATATATTGTCCGTCCTTGTTCTGGAACTGGAAGTTATTCTGCGAACCGATGAGACGCCACTGCTGTGAGCTTTCGCCGCTGCCTGCATAGAGACGGATACAATTGTCTGAGCTGACGGACATCACCTTCTCGTTACGCAAGAACTTAACGTAATAGTAAGTGCCGCCGTCTCCCGACGTTACAAACTCAGGCAGTTTCGGAGAAGCCTTCTTAAGGCCGCCTGCGGTAGCTGCACTAATGCACTCTACGCCGGCGAAGAAGCAAGCGACAAGCGCGATAAAGAACAAAGTAAATTTTTTCATTTGTAGATTGGTTTTTAGAATGTTGCAAAGTTACTCAAGTTTCGGATTTAGACTTTGAGGTTGAATTTATT
>ULUS01030348.1_pt1 | contig 11959 bp, 10 predicted proteins | sample 1958761 | NCBI WGS metagenome assembly ULUS01 (sample SAMEA4835767, study PRJEB28245) | human gut metagenome | biome: gut microbiome; material: fecal sample | place: Denmark | collected 2008
GTGCTTTTTTACACGCTCATTCTAAATCCGAAACTTGAGTATACAATTTCTGAAACGCTTGACAACACGAATGATAACTTGCAATCGGATACTGAGGAATATCGAATACAAACTCTCTTACGGCTTTCATCATTGGTGAACCGGTAGGTTATCAAATGATTGCAGAACGATTTCGTACCATCATCCGAAATCTGCGCATTAGCCATCTCATTCCTTACGACTTGATGTGCCACAGTCTGTTCTTCTATCGGATAATATAAACATTGTAACAAGGTATCGCCACCTTCTTCTTGATACTCGTATTCTTTGATTACAGGATAGCGGAAGTCTGAGATATAAACATCCCTAAATCGGCGATAAACTTTTCTCGTAGTCTGTCCACGGCTTCCAAAAGTGAATGTGGAACTCTTCTGTGAGCAGTGTGTCGTTTTGATGATGCATCCGGTGAGCCATGATGTGGAACCTTTGGCTCTTCAGGAAACAAAATCCCGAAAAGCAAGAATCGCACCGTCTCCTTATTCAAGGAAGCGATGCGATTCTTGCTGCAATTGCTTGCACTCTCAAATTTTCCGACATTACTGTCTAAAATTCTTTCTCCTTTCAATCGACGTTAGGTCAAAGCCTCACGGCTTTGTCCCTTTTGTCAATCAACTTTTGTTATCCTTACCAATCTTCTTCTTAACCTTAGGAACTTGCCTATTGTTGTTACCTGTGTTATCCTTACTTCGTTACAATCTTTCTTGTTACCTTAACTAATCCTATCTCTAAAACAAATCTTTTACCTAAAACCAATAACCTAAAACAATCAATCTTAATAATTAAACCAATAACCTAATCAATCTTTATTACCTAAACTAAAACCTAAACGTTTGTCTTATTGACGATGCAAAGGTATGAACTTTCCCGGCTTGTCGCAACAAAATTGTTATTGGAAACGCAAAAATGCCATATATTCTTGATGTAAATCAATTGTTGTGTGCGCACACACGTGCAATTTACACTTATTTTCCTGCCTGGTTTAACTTGGCGTTGTGTGGGCACACAGTTTGTTAGTCGCTTTGTGGTGACAAAAAAGGTCTATCCGAGATTTGGAGTGACACCTGATATCGTAGTATTGGGTTTGCCAGTCTTGCGGGTTGAGTAGAGGTCGTGTTTTCTGCCCGCTTTCCTGTTTAGGCTTAACGCAGAGATACAGTCATCACTACAAATCCCGGATGAACCATAAAAATGAAGGTTTATCTGAATTTTGGTGTGACACTTGACGTCACTCGCTATCTGAATGATGAAAATATCTTCCGAACCGGACATGGTTACTAAACAACCCTGTTATAGCTTCTTAATGGCAGACTTGCGGTGTGTTAGTGGTAGACTTGCGGTGTGTCCCATAGCCTGGGCACTCAATGCCCACGCCGTGGGAATGAATTGCCCAAACTGGAGGACGGATTTTGGGCAATCCATTTGAACTTGATGAGTGATAGATAAGTGATAGAAGTGATAGATATTAAGCCATCTATCACTCATCTATCACTCCATTTATCTCGCTTACATTCAACGGAAAAATGTCAGATATCAAGAAAAGTGATAGATAGTGGTGAAAAAACGAAAAACTTTTCCTGCGCGTGCGCGCGCGTGAGGAACGCTCATCAAACAGGGTAACAAGAGGAAATGCAAGGTGATAGCGGGGCTTTCAGTCTGTTTTGTATTACTTAAGACATGGCCCCCCACAAGTATCGCGCCGAATTTCGGATGAACAAAAAAGAAATGTGGGGAACCATTTCTGCTGGTTCCCCACATTATTATATGTAGCGTGTATGCGCTTACTTCTTGTAGTTGTCAAGTCCCGCCTGCAGGAATTTCACGTAGTTGGCCACGTCTTCCTTGTAGGCTTGTGAACCTGTGAGCGGGTTGCCCTGGTTGTCTACAGCCACATAGAAAGGCTGCGCCTGGGTGCCGAACTTGCTCTGCTGCAGGTAGCTCCACTTGTCGCCGACGGTACGGAGGGTGCGTTTCTCGCCGTTGATGGTCACCTCGATAGGCTTGGCAAGAGGTTTCTTGTCGTCAACATAGAGCGAAATGAGCACGTAGTCCTTGGTGAGCATGTCTGCCACGGTGGGGTCTGTCCATACGGAAGCCTCCATCTTGCGGCAGTTCACACAGCCGTAGCCAGTGAAGTCGATGAGCACGGGCTTGCCTTTGGCGGCAGCGGCGGCCATACCTTCTTCATAGTTGGTGTAGGCAGGGTGCACCTCCTTGTTGTTGAGGTTGAAGTCCTGCGTGTTCACCGGAGGAGCGAATGCGCTGACAGCCTTGCATGGAGCGCCCCACAAACCGGGCACCATATAGATGGCGAAAGCGAACGAAATCAGGCCGAGCATCACGCATGGCACAGGCATAGGCTTGTCGTCACCGCTCATGGCATCGCTCTGGAACTTGAGCTTGCCGATGAGGTAAAGACCGAGCAGGAAGAAGATGGCAATCCAAAGTGAGAGGAAAGTCTCGCGGTCGAGGATATGCCAGCCGTAAGCCAAGTCGGCTACGGAAAGGAACTTCAGTGCGAAAGCGAGTTCCACGAAGCCGAGTACCACCTTGATAGTGTTCATCCAAGAGCCGGACTTAGGCGCCTGCTTCAGCCATGTGGGGAACATGGCGAACACGGAGAAAGGCAATGCCAAAGCCAAGGCGAAGCCGAACATGCCTACTGCCGGAGCTGCATAGCTGCCGGTGGTTGACACCTCGGCGAGCAGCAGGCCGATGATGGGCGCTGTGCAGGAGAAGCTAACCAACACGAGGGTGAACGCCATGAGGAAGATGGAAAGGAATCCGCTGGTAGCGGAAGCCTTGTTGTCGATGGAGTTGGTCCACTTCGAAGGCAGTTCAAGCTCGAACCATCCGAAGAAGGAAACGGCGAATACCACCAGGAGGAGGAACAGGAAGATGTTGAACACGGCGTTGGTAGAAAGGCTGTTCAAGCCGTTACCGCCAGAAATGGCAGTCACGATGAGACCCAATGCCAAATAGATGACGATGATGGAAATGCCATAGGTGATGGCGTCGCGGATACCTTTGCTCTTGTCCTTGGTGCGCTTCAGGAAGAAGCTCACGGTCATAGGAATGATAGGCCAGATGCAGGGCATCAGTACGGCGAGCAGACCGCCGAGGAAGCCCATCACGAGGATGTACCACAGAGAGTGTGCGCCAGCATCACTACCTCCGTCGAAAGCCTTGAGCTGGTCAATGACCGGCTTCCACAGGTCGCCCTGTGCCACCATCGTAGTGGTGTCTGCCTGTGCAGAATCTGCCACGATGCTGTCGGCGGCAGCCGCTGCGGGCACTGAGTCCTTGGCAGTTTCGTCTTTAGCCTTTTCGTCCTTAGCCTCTGGTGCATCGGCAGGACCGTTGCCGCTATGGCTGAACTCTACGGTTGAAGGGGGCATGCAACTCTCGTCGTTGCAGGCGCCATACTCCAGAAACCCCTTCACCTTGTAGGTCTTGCCGGTGATTTTATACTTCTGGACAAATGTCACGCTATTCTCGAAATAGCGCAGATTCATTCCGAACAGGTTGTCGTGCTTGCTGATTTCCTTGCCCTTGGGGGTCAGTTTGCCGTTGGCTTTCACGCCTTCAGCCACTTCGGTGGTCAGCGTGGCAGAGGTGGGACCGTCTGCAGGAAGACCTGTTGAATACACGTGCCAACCCGGAGCGATGGTACCAGAGAAGGTTACCACGAGCTCGTCGGGAGCTGTCTGTTTCTGTTGAACACTAAAGTGCACTGGGCTCTGAGCCAATGCAACCATACTTGTTATTGACAATAAAAAAGCCAATAACGTAGACTTGAATTTCATCCCTTAACTATGTTATATTTTAAATAATGGTGCAAAATTATAAATAAAAACACAAATAACCACATTTGAAGACATAAAAGTTGCTTAATTGGGAATTAATATCTAACTTTGCAGGGAATTTATGGGGGATTAGGATAATGATATGGGATTCCGACAATATCAAGGTGTCAGAATTCTATATCTTTTGTTTACCCCTTGTGAGAACAATTTATAAACTATAAAACAAAATTCATTATGGCTTACATGTCGCAAGAAGGCTACGATAAACTCGTGGCTGAACTCAAACGGCTCGAATCAGTAGAGCGTCCCAAGGCATCAGCCGCTATTGCAGAGGCTCGTGACAAGGGTGATTTAAGTGAGAACTCCGAGTATGATGCAGCCAAGGAAGCTCAAGCCCACCTGGAGGACAAGATAAACAAACTGAAGGTTGCAATCTCTGAAGCTAAGATTGTAGACACTTCCCGGTTGAGCACTGACAGTGTGCAGATTCTCTCCAAGGTGGAAATGACCAACATGACCAACATGGCCAAGATGACCTATACCATCGTGAGCGAAAGCGAGGCCAACCTGCGCGAGGGCAAGATATCCATCAAGACTCCTATTGCCCAGGGACTGCTCAACAAGAAGGTGGGCGACGAGGTCGAGATAAAAATACCTCGCGGCACCATCAAGCTCCGCATCGACAAGATAACGATAGAATAAAGACACAAGGCTTATGGACATTTTCTCTAAGATTGCCGCTGGCGAAATTCCCAGCTACAAGTGTGCCGAAGACCAGCAGTTCTATGCTTTCCTCGACATCAATCCTTTGGTGAAGGGTCACACGCTCGTGATTCCGCGTCGCGAGGTGGACTATGTGTTCGACATGGCAGACGACGAGATAGCCGCCTATCAGGTGTTTGCCAAGAAGGTGGCAATTGCCATCAAGCGCGCTTTCCCCTGCAAGAAGGTGGGCATGGCTGTGCTCGGACTCGAGGTGCCTCACGCCCACATTCACCTCGTTCCCATGAACTCGGAGAAGGACATGATTTTCTCCAACCCCAAGCTGAAGCTCAGCGAAGAGGAGTTCAAGGAGATAGCAGACAAGATTTACACGGAGTTCAAGAAACTCTAAACAAGACAAGCAAGCCGCTTGACCCAAAGGTGGTCAAGCGGCTTGCTTGTCTTTATTCCGGACCAAAGGCCCTTTCTTACATCACTTTCATTTCTTTCAGCACGTCGCCGTTCATCCGCCGGATGCTCAGTGTGCCGTTGTCATAGATGCCGAAGGTGGGCTCGTTGCCGCCTTTGGGGAAGGTGGGCGAACCGATGTTGCACACCACGCCTTGCTCCGTCCGCTCGAGTTTCCACAGGTGCGTATGTCCGTAGACTAACACGTCGTGGCGGCAAGGTGGCATGTTGTCCTCGTTGTATTTGTGCCCGTGGGTTAGGAAGAGGCGCACACCGTTGTCCACCACCAGTGCATAGTCGCTCATGATGGGAAACTGGAGGAGCATCTGGTCCACTTCCGAGTCGCAATTACCGCGCACGGCGATGATGTTTTCCTTCATGGCGTTGAGCCGCTCCACGATGCCTGCCGGGTTGATGCCCTCCGGGATGCGGTTGCGCGGTCCGTAGTTGATGATGTCGCCCAGCAGGAGTAGCATGTCGCAGTGTTCTTTCTCATACACGTCGAGCACCTGTTCCAGATTGGGCAGCGAGCCGTGTATGTCTGACAAGAGTAAGTATTTCATTTCTTTTTTTCTGTTGATATGTTTGTGTATTCGGATGTTAATATTTAAACGAACTGCCTCCCAGGAACTCACGCAGCAGCGAAGTGGGGGGCAACTGCTTGAACGGCAGCGGTGAGAAATAGCTCAGGAACTTGCGCAGGCGGTAGGCTTCGGAATATTGTTCCGAGTTCTCGGGCACCAGTTCCAGCAACGGTTCTGCCTGGGTTTTGATGACTGCCAGTTCATAGATCATGGCGGTGTTGAACATGGCATCGGCATTTTCCTGATAGGGGAATATCCATTTGTTCTCACCCGCTCTCACGCTTGGCCACCGGCGTATGGTCTCTTCCGCACTCACACCGCGGTATTTGTAGTCGCGTATGATGCGGCGCAACAAGCGGTTGTCGGTGGTGGGAATGTAGTTGTGGGTGTCGAGCAGGATGGTGGTCAGTGCCGAAGCGTACACGCGGAACTTCATTTCTTCGGGCACATGAGCCGTGAGCTCCGGGTTCAGGGCATGTATGCCTTCCACCACAAGCACTTCGTTCTTGCCCAGACGGAGTTTCTGGCCGCTCTTTTCGCTCTTGCCCGTCTTGAAGTTGTACTTGGGCAGTTCCACCTCTTCGCCGTTGAAAAGGGCATTGAGTTGGGCGTTGAGCAGCGGGATGTCGAGGGCGTAAAGGCTCTCGAAGTCATAGTCGCCCTTGTCGTCGAGCGGAGTCTTGTCGCGGTCGAGGAAGTAGTCGTCGAGCGAGATGGGCACCGGGCGTATGCCGTTGGTGAGCAGTTGTATGGACAACCGTTTGCATGAGGTGGTCTTGCCGCTCGATGAAGGACCGGCTATGAGCACCATCTTCACGCCCTTTCGGCTGGCTATCTCATCGGCAATCTGCCCTAATTTCTTTTCCTGCAGCGCCTCGCACAGGTTGATGGCGTCCACCGAAAATCCATTCTTGATGGCTTCGTTGAGCACGCCCACCGTGCTCACGCCGAGCAGGTCCTGCCAGCGGTGGTGCTCCTGGAAGATGTCGAACATCTTGTCCTGCCGCACCAGTTCGCCCAGTTGCGACGGGTCGGTGAGCGAGGGGATGCGGAGAAGGAGTCCGTCGTAGTATTTCTCCAGTCCGAAGAGATAGAGCTTCGATGTGTTGGTAAGCAGTGTGCCGTAATAATAGTCCACGTATCCGTCTATGTCATAGTAGGTGGTATACAGTTTGCCGGTGCTTTCCAGCAGTTTTACCTTCGATTCGCTTCCCCGTTGCCTGAACATCTTGATGGCCTCTTCGCTCGTGCATTCGTGCCTGCGGATGGGCAGAGCGGCGGCTATAATCTCCTGCATGCGGTGGCGAAGGCCTTCCACGTCATGGCCGGTCACGTCGTGGCCGATGTGCAGGTCGCAGTAGTAGCCGTTCGACACGGGAATGTCTATCACGACCTGTCCGTCGGGATACAGGTCGTTCACCGCCTTGCAGAGCACGAAGAAGAGCGTGCGCGTGTAGGTGCGTGAGCCCGACGAGGTGAAGAGGTCGAGAAACTCCACGTCCTTGTCGTGGTACACTCTGTAGTGCAGCCCTTCCACCTTGTTGTTCACCTTGGCACTTACAGGCCCGAACTTCATGTCGAGTCCGCTCTTGCCGTATATTTCTTCGAGTGTGGAACCTGCGTTTACTTCGAGCGTGGTCCCCGTGTTCTTGCATCTTATTCTGACCGTTTGTTCCATCATATCGGGTTTTGGTTAACTCGTGCAAATGTACTGAAACAAAAAGTATGGCACAAATTTTTTTGTATATAATTACTTAATCCCTTTTGGCGTTAACCATATTTTTATTATTTTTGCAACGGAATTGTATCATCTATTTCATATTTTATATGTCTATTTGGATTATATTTAAGATCGTAGGATCTTTGGCCTTGCTCATTTATGGCATGAAGGTTATGAGCGAAGCCCTTCAGAAGATGGCAGGTTCGCAGTTGCGCCACATCTTGGGAACGATGACCAAGAATCGTTTCACCGGTTTGCTTACGGGCATGTTCGTAACCGCTTCCGTACAGTCTTCCACCGCTACGACCGTGATGACGGTTTCCTTTGTCAATGCGGGGCTCCTCACGCTGGCACAAGCCATATCGGTTATCATGGGAGCCAACATCGGTACCACACTCACGGCATGGATCATGAGTCTCGGCTTCTCGTTCGACATGGCCAACGTAGTGTTCCCCGCGTTCATCGTGGCCATACTCCTGATATACAGAAGGAAATACCGCTATTCGGGCGACTTCTTGTTTGGTATTGCCTTTATGTTCCTCGCCCTTGCCACTCTCCGCACTACCGGCATTGAACTGGACCTCAGTCACAACCAGACCGTGCTGCATTTCTTTAGCCAGTTCGACGTCAACAGCTATCTCAGCATATTCTTCTTCCTCTTCATAGGCACCATCCTCACGTTCTGCATGCAGTCGTCTGCCGCCTTGATGGCCATCACTATGGTGCTCTGTTCGAGCGGCGTGCTGCCCATTTACCTTGGCATTGCCCTGGTGATGGGAGAGAATATCGGCACCACCATCACCTCCAATCTGGCTGCCCTCACCGCCAACGTGCAGGCTCGCCGTGCCGCCATGGCACACTTGGTGTTCAACATCTTCGGTGTGTGCTGGGTCATCTGCATGTTCTATCCCTTTGTCGACATGGTGTGCGGCTTTGCCGGCTACGACCCCCATACGGCACAAGGACTTGATGCCCACAAGCTTTCCGTGGTGCTTGCCGCTTTCCACACCACATTCAACGTGTGCAACACGTTCATCCTGATTTGGTTTATTCCGCAGATAGAGAAGGTGGTGGAGAAGATTATTAAGCCGTGCAAGAGCAAAGACGAGGAGGACGACTTCCGGCTACGCTTTATCAGCGCAGGCATTATGCAGACGCCCGAACTCTCCGTGCTGGAGGCCCAGAAGGAAATAACTAGCTTTGCCGAGCGCATACAGCGCATGTTCGGCATGGTGCGCGACCTGCTCAACGAGCACGACGAAACCAAGTTTGTGAAGCTCTTCACCCGGATAGAGAAGTACGAGAATATTTCCGACAACATGGAAATCGAGATTGCCAAGTATCTCAACGAGGTGAGCGACGCCCATTTGAGCGACGATACCAAGGCCAAAATCCGCGCCATGCTGCGCGAGATAAGCGAGATAGAGAGCATTGGCGACAGCTGCTACAACATTGCCCGCACCATCAACCGCCGTGCCAAGGGCAAGGAGGACTTCACCGAAGACCAGTATAATCACATGCACCAGATGTTTGAGCTGACCGACGATGCCCTCTCGCAGATGTTCACCATGCTCAGTGGCAGGAAAGACATGCTTGATGCCAACCGCTCATTCAACATTGAGAACGAAATCAACAACTATCGCAATCAGCTCAAGAGCCAGAACATCAACGACATCAACGACCATAAATACACCTACGGCATCGGCACCATGTATATGGATGTCATCTGTGAGTGTGAGAAATTGGGCGACTATGTGGTCAACGTGGTGGAGGCCCGCATGGGCACACGCCAGCGCACGGCATAGCGCACACATTCTTTACAGACCCATACATCCAGGGGCATTGACAGCAACCGATATGCTGTCAATGCCCCTGGATGTTTTCTTCCCCTTTGTTCTTGACATCTTTCATGAGGCTACAGGCAGGTTAGCGCATCGTGACAGGCAGACTAAGCCATTCCTACAGGCAGACTAAAGCCTTGTTACTCTGCCATTACGGAATGGCAGCAGGCAAGGAGCCTTCCCGAAAGATGACTGCCATGGATGGCTGGATGCGGGGGCTTGTCACTGCTCGCTGTCTTGCCGTTTGATGTTTCTCGGATGATGCTCCAGTATTTCCCGGCGCAGGTCGGAGGTTTCCAGGTGGGTATAGATTTCCGTAGTACCGATGCTCTCGTGTCCCAGCATCTCCTGAATGGCGCGCAGGTCGGCGCCGCCCTTGAGCAGTGCCGTGGCGAAACTGTGGCGAAGGGTGTGCGGGCTGACGGTCTTCTTGATGCCTGCATCGGCGGCGGCACGCTTGATCATGATGAGAATCATGGTGCGGGTCAGGTGGGCACCGCGGCGATTGAGAAACACGAAGTCTTGTTCTCCGGGCTTTATCTTCAGCGTGTTGCGGTCCAGGTTCCATTTGTTGATTTCCTCCAACGCCCGTCTGGATATGGGCACGAGCCGCTCCTTGGACCCCTTGCCTCTCACCCTTATGAATTCCTCCTCGGCATAGATGTCGCTCCACTTCAGGTTGACCAGTTCCGACACCCGCAGACCACAACTGAAGAGCGTCTCGATGATGGCCTTGTTGCGTTGAGATTCGGGCTTGCTCATATCGAAACTGTTCTCCATAAGGTCAATCTCTTCAGGCGACAGCACCTCGGGCAGATGCTGTCCGCGCTGCGGCGAGTCAAGCAGTTCGCTGGGGTCGGCAGGAATAATGCCGTCGAGCGTCATGAAACGGAAGAGCGACTTCACGCCGCTAAGTATTCTTGCCAGCGAAGTCATGCCCACGTCGCCGTCGTCCATCACCCACGAGGCGAACGCCTCCAGGTCTTCCAGTTTCGCGTCTTCAGCCTTGATTTGCCTCGTCTTGAGAAAGAGGAAGAGCAGTTCCACATCATGGTGGTAGGCTTCGAGCGTGTTCTGCGAGAAGTTGCGCTCCAGTTTCAGATAGCGCATATAGCGGCGCATCAGTTCCGTGTTGGTGAGGTTCTCCTTGTCCATAGCCTTCAGTTTTTGGGTGTATTATTTTGCCAATACCCCTTTTTGCATTACTTTTGTAGGCAAAAGTAACGAATTTATTCGACACAAACAATGAAAATACAGATTATCAACGGGCCCAACCTCAACCTGCTGGGCGTTCGTGAGCCCGGCATCTACGGCAACAACTCTTTCGAAACCTACTTGCCCCAGCTTCAGGCAGCCTATCCCGACGTGGAGATAAGCTACTATCAGAGCAACATCGAGGGCGAACTGATCAACAAAATGCAGGAGGTGGGCTTCACCTTCGACGGCATTGTGCTCAATGCCGGTGCCTACACCCACACCAGTGTAGCGTTGCAAGACTGCATCCGTTCGCTCAAGTGTCCCACCATTGAGGTGCACATCTCCAACGTGCACAAGCGCGAGGAGTTTCGCCACCGCAGCATGATTTCGTGTGCCTGTCTGGGCGTGATTGCCGGCTTCGGGCTCGACTCTTACCGCCTTGCCGTCGATGCGCTCGTTCACCAAAGCAAGCAGGCATGACCGAAGAACTCGAGAAATACATCCTCTCCCACATAGACCCTGAGGGCGACTATCTCTACCGCCTCTACCGAGCCACTAATGTGCACCTGTTGCGAGGACGCATGGCGAGCGGACATCTGCAGGGGCGGTTGCTCAAGATGCTGGTGGAGATGCTTCAGCCCAAGCGCATCCTTGAGGTGGGCACCTTCAGTGGCTACAGTGCCATCTGCATGGCTGAGGGACTGCCCGACGACGGACTGGTCTACACCTACGAGATTAACGACGAGCAGGAAGACTTCACCCGCCCATGGATAGAGGGCTCGCCCGTGGCAGACAAGATTCGTTTCATCATCGGCGATGCCAATGTGGAGGCCCCCAAACTGGGCATCACTTTCGACATGGCGTTTGTCGACGGCGACAAACGCACCTATCTTTCCACCTACGAGATGGTGCTGTCCATTCTCCGTCCAGGCGGCATCATCTTGGCAGACAACACCTTGTGGGACGGACACGTGCTGGAAAAGCCCCGGCCTGCCGACCGCCAGACCCAAGGCATCGAGGACTTTAACGACTTCATTGCCCGTGACCCTCGTGTGGAGCGCGTCATTCTCCCCATTCGCGACGGATTGACGATAATCCGGAAGAAGTGAGTGGCCGTGTAAAGGCATGCCATAGAAAACTCCGTAAGATAAGGATGCGGAATCGTCTGTGGCATGCCTTTTCCTCCTTACGTATGACGCTTTGATTTGTTCTTTCAGCTTTTTCTTTCGGATTATTTGCCTTGTAATCATATTTTGCATACATTTGCAGCGTCAGACACTAATTGGTAAACGAATGGAAAGAAGGTTGAAATATTTGTTTCTTCTCACGTTCATACCGTTGTTTTTGGGTGGTTGTTCGGATTATGAAGATGATGTAGCATGGCTTAAAGGTATGCTGCAAGAGGCGAGTGGGCATAACGAAGCCACCCGACAACTTTCTTTTTTGATGGAAAAACAAGGCAAATCATACCAAACAATTCAAGGCATACTTGGTGGCAACAGGCCCTTGTTTGATGCAACATCTACAGGGACAAGTACAGATTTTGGTGCATATTTCATAGTACCATACCCGTTGGCGGAATTAATTTAAGTTGATAAATATGAG
>ULUS01003227.1_pt1 | contig 11947 bp, 8 predicted proteins | sample 1958761 | NCBI WGS metagenome assembly ULUS01 (sample SAMEA4835767, study PRJEB28245) | human gut metagenome | biome: gut microbiome; material: fecal sample | place: Denmark | collected 2008
CCTTCTTCCAAGCCATAGGCTCATCTTCCAAGCTTTAAATTTTCCAAGCCTTGTCTTTAGCGGCTTGTTTGCGTTGTGTCGCGTTGTGTTCTCAGATGTTGACAAGATAGTTGAGCATGATGAGAGAGAACGCCACGGCCTGTCCCACGAGAAATCCTGCCACCACCTGCCAGAGCGTGTGTTGTCGCAGGATCATTCGGCTGGTGCCCACCATTCCTGCCACGATGAACACAAGGCAGAGCCACCACAAGGGGTTGAAACTGAAGAGCACGGCAAAGGCCTGCAGCGCTCCTGCCACGCCTCCAATGGCCGATGTGTGTGTGGATATCTTCCACCAGATGTTTATCACGACGCAGCACATCTGTATGGCGAGAGCCGCCATGAGGATGATGCTCATGAAATGGGGAATGTGTGTTATCTCCATGAGCGTGTAACAGCTGGCATAACAGAGAATGGAGATGACATAAGGCACCATGCGCTTCTCCTGACGGCCCAGTTCGAGGAGTGTCCAGCCGTGATATTGGCGGTAGAATCGTATGAGGAGCGTGGGCATGAGAATGGTGAACAGATACACCATGCCTATGACGCGCAGCTTATATTGCCACGGCGCAAGACTGAGGTAGCTGAAGGTGAAAAGCACGATAAGCCCTACCGTCGAGAGGTAGAATGGCGTAAACATCATGCTTAACAATCGGGCTGCAAGAATAATGTTTTTTTGTCTCATTTCATGTTTCGTCTCTTTACATATTGTCCTGAATGATGCGTGGGTGTTCTTGATGCGTGGGTGCACAGAATGATGCTTTTGTGCAGGGTTTCTATTCTCTACGCTGCTTTGCCGAGGGTATGGCTAACTGCTCTCGATATTTTGACACCGTTCTTCGTGCTATGGGGTAGCCCTTCTCTTTCATGAGCTTTGACAGCATGTCGTCGCTGTAGGGTGCCTTCTTGTCCTCGCCCTCGACAATCTCCTTGAGAGTTGCCTTTATGTTGCGCGTTGACAGTTCCTCTCCGTTTTCGTTTGTGTAGCTGATGTTGAAGAAAAACTTGAGAGGGAAGATTCCCCAGTTGGTCTGCACATATTTCACGTTACACACCCTCGACACCGTTGATATGTCAAGCCCCGTCTTTGCTGCAATGTCCTTCAGAACCATCGGCTTGAGGTCTGCCTCGTCGCCGTCGAGGAAAAACTTGCGTTGCCAGTCGATGATGGCACGCATGGTCTTGGTTAGCGTTGCCCTGCGCTGCCTTATGGCATCAATGTAGCCTTGCGCCTTGTCTACCTTCTCCTTGGCATAGAGCAGCGCCTCCTTCTCCTGCCGGCTCATGCCCTTGCGGTTGTTGCGGTAAGTCTCGACCATGTCGGCAAACGTCGGCGACACCTTAAGTTCAGGCACGTCGCCCGCGTTGAGATACATCTTTATCGTGCCGTCATCGAGGGTGTCGACAATAAAGTCGGGCGTGATCTGCTGCATGCTTCGTCCCTCAGCCTCGCCGAGCGATGCACCGGGTTTAGGGTTGAGGCGCATGATCTCATGCCGAAAACCGTCGAGGTCGTCGTCCGTTATGTGATGGTTCTTCTTCAGCACCTCCCAGTGGCGTGCAATGAAGTCGTTGTAGCTGTAGGTCAGGATCTCTATTGCGAGGTCGCGCATGCGGCTCTTGGGTCTGCGTCTCAGTTGGAGGATAAGACACTCGCGCAGGTCGTGGGCGCCAATGCCCGCAGGGTCAAAGGTCTTGAGCAGCTGCATCATCTCCTTCACCTCCTCGGGCGTACACTCCACGTTCTGAAACAGCTCCAGCTCGTCACACAGGCTGTCGGCGGTTTTGCGCAGCAGTCCGTCGTCGTCGAGCGACCCTATGACATACTCCATGATGTCGCGTTGCTTGGGTGTGATGTCCTGTTCTCCCACCTGCTCGTTGAGCTTGTCGTAGAACGAAGACGAGTCGCCCCACACCATCTCGCCGCTGTCGCTGTCGTCGTCGCCGTTGTCGGCATAGGTTCCTCCAGCCTGAAAGGCCGTAGGCATCTCGTCGTCACGGCCTATGCCCTCCAAGGCATCGTCCAGGGCCGAGGCCCGCTCCTCGCGGTCTTGCTCTCTGTTAAACTGCTCGTCGTGGCTGTCGAACGCATCGTCATCAATGTCGTCGTTGTTGTTGCCGTTATTAGAATGGCTGTTGTTGCTGCTGTCTTGTGTTCCGTTGCCCTCGTCGTTGTCGAACAGCGAGTTGTCAGAAGCGTCATACACAGGCTGTGCATCGTCAGGTGACACCACCTCAAGGGCGGGATTGTCATCAATCTCAGCCTTCACACTCTCCTCCAGTTCGGGTAGGGGCATCTCTGTGAGCCTCACCTGCAACATCTGTTGTTGGGTGAGTTTCTGAATCTGCTGAAGCTTCTGCTCCTGTGTTTGTATGAGATTTTGTGCCATCTTTAATGTTTTGTTAGTGATATGCTGCCTTGGCCGCTTATCTCTTGCAAAGATAATGCAATTTTTTGAAACCGCTTCTTAATTGTCTATTTTTAAAATAAATGTCATTTGTCTGGGTGCCGTTTAAAACAAATTTAGGAGCCTCAGGCACGAATGCCAGGCCCCTAAACGTTGTTTATTTCAGAAATAGAATCGCTTGTCTTGTTTTTCGCTTGTCTAATTTCTCGCTTGTCTTGATTTACGCTTATCTTGATTTACGCTTGTCAAGTTTATCAAGCTTATCAGCTCTTCATCACTATTTGTTGAGCTTCCACACGCAGCCGTCTTTGGTGTCCATGACCTCGAATCCGGCTTCCTTGAGCGCATCGCGAATCTGGTCGCAGGTACCCCAGTCTTTGTTGGCGCGTGCCTTGGCGCGGAGGTTGAGCACCATGTCAACAACCTTTCCGAAGGCTTCCTCGCGGTCGCAGCTGTCGGCAGCGCGGTCGTCGCGCAGTCCGAGGATGTCGAAGGCGAAGGTGCGCATGGTGTCGGCGAGCAGCTTAAAGTCGGCCTTGCTGATGGTTGCCTTGTGGTCAACGAGCTTGTTCACCACGGTGCAAGCCTCAAACAGATGGCTTATAACCTGCGGTGTGGCGAGGTCGTCGTTCATCGCCTCATAACATTTTGTTGCCAGCGTTGTAGCCAGGCGGTGAGTGTCGGCATCGCTTTCTGCTGCCACCTTCACCCTGTCGAGGTCGGCAAGACCGTTCATCAGGCGCTCCAGACCCTTCTCGCTTGCCATGAGGGCGTCGTTGGAGAAGTCGACGGTGCCGCGATAGTGGGCAGAGAGAATGAAGAAGCGAATGGTCATGGGCGAGTAGGCCTTCGTGAGCGACTCGTGTGTGCCTTTGAAGAACTGCTCCAGCGTTATGAAGTTGCCAAGGCTCTTGCCCATCTTCTGTCCGTTGATGGTGAGCATGTTGTTGTGCATCCAGTAGTGGACCATCTGGTCGCCTTGCGATGCCACAGCCTGTGCGATCTCACACTCGTGGTGCGGGAAGACGAGGTCCATGCCTCCGCCGTGTATGTCGAAATGGGCACCCAGATATTTGCGTCCCATGGCCGTGCACTCGCAGTGCCATCCAGGGAAACCGTCGCTCCAGGGGCTTGGCCAGCGCATGATATGCTCGGGCTGTGCCTTCTTCCACAGGGCGAAGTCGGCCTGGTTGTGCTTCTCTCCCACGCCGTCGAGCTCGCGCGATGCGTCTTTCACGTTGTCGAGGTTGCGTCCAGAGAGAATGCCGTAATGATATTTCTCGTTATATTTCTTTACGTCAAAATAGACCGAGCCGTTGCTCACATAAGCAAATCCGTTGTCGAGGATCTGCTGCACGAGCTGCTCCTGCTCAATGATGTGGCCTGTTGCGTGAGGCTCGATGCTTGGCGGCAGAACGTTGAGGGCCTCCATGGCTGCGTGATAGCGGTTGGTGTAATACTGTGCTATCTCCATTGGCTCAAGCTGCTCCAGGCGTGCCTTCTTCTCGATCTTGTCGTCGCCGTCGTCGGCATCGTGCTCCAGGTGTCCCACATCGGTGATGTTGCGCACATAGCGCACCTTGTAGCCGATATGCTTGAGATAACGGAACAGAATGTCGAAGGTGATGGCAGGACGTGCGTGTCCGAGATGTGGATCGCCGTAGACAGTGGGGCCGCATACATACATGCCCACGTTTGGAGCATGCAGCGGCTTGAACAGCTCCTTCTGTCGGGTGAGCGTATTGTAGATAATCAGTGGTTGTGACATCTTGTTTATTTTTTTTATTCGTTATTTTCTTTTTTTCTTTTTTCTTTGTCTCTCCTTTGTCCTTCCTTTGTTCTCCTTCCTTTCGTTCTGCAAACTTACAAAAAATATTGCATACAGGGGCGTAGAAAGGTCAAAAGTTGAGCTTCTTGTCCACAAAATAGCGGGGGCGGCGTTTCACCTCCGTGTAAATTTTGCCGATATACACGCCCGTAATGCCCACGCCCGTTGTTATGACGCCGCCGATCAGCCACATAGAGACCAGGATGGAGGTCCATCCCTCGATGGTGTGTCCGATGGCGTGCTCGTAGAGGGCATAGACGATGATGAAGACCGCAACAAGCGTCATGGCCAGTCCGGCGAAGGTGATAAACTTCAGCGGTGCCGTCGAGAACGAGGTTATGCCGTCGATGGAGAAGCTGATCATCTTGCCCAACGGATATTTAGACTCGCCGGCAGTGCGTGCCGTGCGGTCATAATAGACAAACCCTTCCTTGAAGCCCAGTTGCCTTACGATGCCGCGAAGGAACATGTTGCGCTCCGGATACTGCATGAGCGCCTCCACCGCACGCTTCGACATCATGCGGAAGTCGGCGTGGTTGTAGAGAATGTTCTTGTCGGCGGTCTGCATTATGCGGTAGAACGTCTGTGCCGTGACGCGCTTGAACCATGTGTCGGTCTTGCGCTCCTTTCTCACGCCATACACGATGTCGCAGCCGTCGTCCTTGACCTGACGCGCCATGCTTATGATGGTTGTCTCATCGTCCTGAAGGTCAGCATCTATCGACACCATAGCGTCGCACAGCGGCAAGGCCTGTTCCATGCCTGCCCACAGCGCGTTCTGATGGCCCACGTTGTGGGCGAGCTTCAGCCCCGCCACCTCCTTGTTGGCTTCGGCCGCCTCGCTGATGAGTTGCCATGTGCGGTCGCGGCTGCCGTCGTCGACAAACAGCAGGCGGGCGTCGGTGTCGGTTTCGGCTTTCAGCCTTCCGGTGAGGGTGAGGAGCTTGTTGAGCGACCAAGGAAACACCTCTTCCTCGTTGTAGCAGGGCACGATGATGTATAAAATCATAACTCTTTGGTTTTTATGGGGTTATTGGCTCTTGTCGGGGTTCGTCAGGCAAAAAATGCCTTGAAAGGCAGAGCCTCTTGTCGGGGTTCGTCAGGCAAAAACGCCTTGAAAAGGCAGAGCCTCTTGTTGGGGCTTGTCAGGCAAAGACGCCTTGAAAAGGTATAGCCTCTTTTTACGAAGCTCTCTATTCCTCTCTCTTCACCTTTTCGAGCAAGAACAGCTTGTCGCTGGGGCGCACCTTGTCGGGCACGGGAATGGAGACGTGGGTGCCCTTGGGAGCGGTCTGAACGGGGTCAAGCTCCAGGCGTATCTCGCTCACAGTCACATACATGACACCCGTCGTGGGACCCGTGATGAGGAGCTTGTCGCCAACGGAGAACTCGTGAGCCTCGCAGGTAAACTCGGCAACGCCAAGCTTTGAGAAATATTTCACGCCACGGCCCACATAGATCTTGCGCTCGGTAGCGTTGGAACCGTAGTTTTTGTTCCACTCGCCCATGGTCTGACCCTGATAGTAGCCATCCCAGAAGCCGCGGTTGAACACGCTTGCCAGACGCTCGTCCCACTGGTCCTTCTTCTCTTCCGTGAACTGGCCGTCAAGAACAGCCTTGATGGCCTCCTTGTAACATTTTACAACGTTGTAGACATACTCGGGTCCGCGGGCGCGACCTTCGATCTTGAACACCCTCACGCCAGCCTTCATCATGCGGTCGATGAACCTGATGGTCTTCAGGTCCTTGGGCGACATGATATACTTGTTGTCGATCTCGAGCTGACAGCCCGTCTCGTTGTCGGTCACGGTGTAAGAACGGCGGCAGAGCTGCATGCACTCGCCGCGGTTGGCAGAGCGGCTGGTGTTCTGCAGGCTCATGTAGCACTTGCCGCTCACCGCCATGCACAAGGCGCCGTGACAGAACATCTCTATGCGCACCAGCTCGCCCTTGGGACCGCGCACCTGCTGTTCCTCGATCTGGCGGTAGATCTCTGCCACCTGGTCCATGTTGAGCTCGCGTGCCAGCACCACGACATCGGCAAACTGTGCATAAAACTTCAGGGCCTCTATGTTGCTGATGTTGAGCTGTGTGGAGAGATGCACCTCCACGCCCACCTGTCGGCAGTAGGTCATCACCGCCACGTCGCTGGCAATGACCGCCGACACCTTGGCCTCATGGGCGGCGTCGATGATCTGTCGCATGGTCTCAAGGTCCTCGCCGTAGATTATGGTGTTGACGGTGAGGTAGCTCTTCATGCCGTGCTCGTGGCAGGTGGCGGCAATCTCCTTGAGGTCGTCGATGGTGAAATGGTTTGCCGAGTGGGAGCGCATGTTGAGCTGCCCAATGCCGAAATAGATCGAGTCGGCACCGGCTTGTATCGCTGCGGCCAGGCTCTCGCGGGAGCCTACAGGGGCCATTATTTCAAATTCTTGTTGTTGCATTGTAGTCGGTTGTTTCTTCTTCGTTTTATTTCACCTCTGCCTTAACAGGGTTCTTTGCTCCTCTCATTCCCACAAGGAAGGCCTTGGCTGATCCAAACTTGAGGAACATGTCGAGGCGCACGGGTATGTGGTTCTCGTCGTCGGTGACGTAGAAGCGCACAATCTCCTTATACTTGCCGTCCTCCTTCTCCATGTAAGACAGCTGCAGACAACGATACTTGTGGCCGTTGTCGGCTTTCACCGTGGTCTTGCCGCGATAGAAAATCTGGGCGGCGTCGATGTTCTTGCCGTCGGCGATGGGGAAATGGATGGTGTTGCCCTTCTTCCACCCCGTTGGGTCGAAGGAGCGGGCACGCAAGAAGATGTTGAGCATGTCGTAGACACACTGGTCCTGCACGCTCTGCTTCCACTTGTGTGTGCCGTCGTTGTGCTGACGGTGCTGGCGCAGATGCTGGCGGCCGTCAGGATAGCTGTAGAACACCTCGTCGACGGTGTAGCGCTTGCCCTCACGTGCTCCCTTGCGGAAGTAGAGTGGCTCCATCTTGGTCGAACTGTAACAGAGCAGGGTGTCGCGCAACACGAACATGTCATCAACGCGCTTGTTTCCTCTCGTGGTGAGCGACGAACGCCAGGCATGATAGCCGTGATATTTGCTCTGCACCGTCGACATGGAGGCTGTGCCTGCCTTCACCCATATAAACTGCCAGTTGTAATAGAGATTATATGTGAGAAACTCGCCCGACTTGAAGGCTGTGTTCTTGTATGTGCATTGTGCTTGGGCTACTACAGCCGCAAGGGCAATGACTAATGATATTATTAATCTCTTCATAAATTCTTCTTCCTTTATTTCAGCGTCAGCCTTTTTACCTTTAACTCAAACCGGTCATTAGGCCGTTTTATGTCGTTTTTAATAACTGCTTGCAGTCTTTTGTTTTTTATAAGGCATTATTTGCTTGTTTTTAATTCGCAATAGCTCGCTATCATTCATTAAAATCCAAACAAAATCCTCTCTTATAAAAATCCAAAATCCAAGCAAGCCCTAACGACCGATTTGGGTTTAAGAATGGCAATTGAATTCTTCACTCTTCACTCTTCACTCTTCACTTTTCCCTTTCTTTCGGCGGTTCAATGCCCATCTTCTGTGCTCTTTGCAGGTTACGTTTCTGAATGGTCTTTTGCTTCTCTGCCTTCTGCTTTGTTATGGCGTCGGGCTTCTGGTGGTCGAGGGGTCGCTGGCGTGGAGACCAGTTGCGGGTGATGTCCCACTTAGCTTTACATTCTACCTTCTCGTTAAAGTAGAACACCTCCTCGGGCTGCAGTCCCTCCTCATAGAGTCCAGTGTCCCAACGGCCGTTGTTGTTGCGGTCGACGATGAGACGGGCATAATATTCGCCCTCCTTGAGGTAGAAAAACTGTGCTGTGCCGTCGCTTGTCACGGGTGCCTGCTTTATGGGCTTGTCGTTGCTGTTGAGCAGCTCCACGAAGCAGGGTGTGCCGTCCATGCCGCTGATGTTGAAGAGCAGCGTGCCGTAGGCATCGAGCGACGGCACCTTGAAGCCCTTCTTTATCGTGGGCGACTCAAGGCCGTAGATGTCGGCAAAGGCTGCCGAGTCGATCTCCAGGCTGTATTCAATGTCTGGCCTCCACTCGCCGATCAGCTCAAACTCGCGTTGCATCTCCAGGCGGTCCCTGTCGGCTGTTGCCGCAGCCCAGTAGCAGGCCGTTGCTGCCGAGTCGCCTTTCAACTTCTCGTTCTCCAGCGGTCTGAAGAAGAAGCGCGAGTTATACCACAGCGTGTCGTGCTTGGCGTAGAGATGAATTTTTGATGTGTCCACTCTTGCCAGCGGCACGCCAAACGTGAACTTTATGTTGCGGTCGGGGTCAAGGTCGGCAGGGGCTTCCAGCTTCATGTCTATCTCTTTTCTCGGGAACACCGAGTCGTAACGTTCGCCGCGCTTCTTCAGCTTGGCCTGCTTCTTCTGCCAGTCGTCCATCTCCTTCTTGAGGTCTTTCATGCGTCGCTCATAGGGCTGCTTCGACAGCAGTTCGAGCGTGTCGGTCTGGCTCACGATGTGTCCGAGCGTGTCGGTCATGTTGTAAGTCAGCTCCACGTTGAGTGTGTCGCGGTTAACGAGGGCTGTGTCTCTGAGCCAGTAGGTTATGGTGTCGAGACGTGCCGACGGCTCCACCACGAAGGCGTTCTTCTCGTCAAAGTTGAGGCCTCTGATCACGGGCAGCTGCTTGTCGCCATGGCTGAAGAAGAGCTTGAAGTTGTTGGCCTCCTTACGCTCCTGCTTCACAAAATAGCGGTCGGTCACCTCCTCGTTGAAGGCTCTGAGCACGATGTCGTCGGGCAGGAAATGGCGATATTTGATCTGCTTTATGTCTTTTATTCGCAGCGAGTCGCGCCACAGCGTGTCCTGCCTCATGTCGTCGATGACGTGTGGCTTGATGGTGTCGGTTGAGAACGCTATCTGCTCGCTCTTCTGGCTGAACATGTAGTTGCCGTCGGCATCGGCCAAGGCGTAGACGCGATAGGTGCCCGGTGCCACACCACGAATGATGAAGCGTCCTCGGCTGTCGGTTCGTGCCACGCGCAGCATGGGAACCTTAAGGAAGCACGAGTCGGCCATCTCCGAGTAGAGCCCCACGAGAGTGCCCTTCACCGGCTCCAGGTTGTCGGCTTGCAGCACTGTGCCCGCCACCTCGAGCGTGTCGATCTGCGGACCGGTGGAGAAGCTGTAGGTGTAGTTGCCCAACGGGTTGCTCTCGTTGTTGTCGGTAATGGCGTCGGAGAAGTCGATGGTGTAGGTGGTGTTTGCCTTCAGGCTGTCTGCCAACTTCACCTCTATGCGTTTTCCTGCCGCCTTGATCTCGGGCTGTTCGAGCTGTGGAGGCGACACCACCACCTTTTCCGACGGGTTTTCGATCTTTATATACTCGTCGAAGAAGATGTTTACCTTCTTTGCGCTCACGTTCACGCCGCGGTCAGCAGGTGTTGCGCCGATGACCTTTGGCGGTGTCTCGTCGTACCATCCGCCGTCGGGCTGTCCCATTCGGGCGCACGATGCCACAACCGCAACCATGAGCAGAGCCAAGCCAAGGGGCGCAAGCATGGCAACGCTCCTCTCTCTCTGCCAGCCCCCTGTGGGCGTGGCTTGCCTGAAAGCGTTGTGCTGATGCTGCTTTTCGCGCCTTTGGCTCATTACGCGCTTTTGCTGCGTTTGGCGCTTTTGCTCATAGCGGCAGAGCATAAGGGTTATATGGTCAATAATTTTCTTTATCATTATAATGATTTCAGGATAATGCTTTTTCTTGCGCTGTGCTTCTTTGAAAGCTAAAGCTCTCTTTGCGCTGCTCTCTGCTTCTTTTGAAACCAAAGCTCTCTTGCGCTGTGCTCTGCTTCTCTGAAAAGCCAAAGCTCTCTTGCGCTGTGCTCTGCTTCTTTGAAAAGCCAAAGCTCTCTTTGCGCTGCTCTCTGCTTTAAGCCAAAGCTTTTTCTTGCGCTGTGCTCTGCTTTAAGCCAAAGCTCTTTTTTTGAAGAACGAAGCTTTAAAGAGATTTCTCTTGTTTGTTCATCTCCAGCACCTCATCAATGATGTTTCGGTTGTTGGCCAGTCGTGGCACCTTGTGCTGTCCGCCGAGCTTGCCCTTCGATTTGAGCCAGTCGTCGAACAAGCCCTCCCGTGCCACAACCACCTCGAGGTGTTGCAGGGTGATGTCGTGGAAACGCTTTGCCTCATAGTCGGAGTTGATCTGTTGCAGACTCTTGTCGAGCACGTCGGCAAAATGTTCTACCGAGTCGGGCATCTGCGCAAACTCGATGACCCACTGGTGTCTGCACTTTGCGTTCTGGTCCATGAACACCGGCGCGGCGGTATATTCCTTGACCTCGGCTCCCGTCTCGCGACAAGCCTCTTGCAGACCCTTCTCGGCGTTGTCCTGTATCAGCTCCTCGCCGAAGGCGTTGATGAAATATTTTGTTCGGCCTGTGATAACAAACTTATAAGGGTTGCGCGAGGTGAACATCACGGTGTCGCCGATCATGTAGCGCCACAGTCCGCACGACGTGCTTATGACCATGGCGTAATTCTTGTTCAGCTCCACGCCTGTGAGCGGCACAACGGTGGGGTTGCTCTTGCCCACCTCTTCGAGGGGTATGAACTCGTAGAACACGTCATAGTCGAGCATGAGCAGCATCGACTTGTCCGCCGGGTCGTCCTGTATGCCGAAGAAGCCCTCGGAGGCGTTGTAGGTCTCCATGTAGTGCATCTTTGGCGAGGTGATCAGCTTCTCATATTGTGAGCGGTAGGGCGTGAACGCTATTCCTCCGTGGAAGAACACCTCAAGGTTGGGCCACACCTCCTCCAGGTGCTCCTTGCCCGAGAGCTCGAGCACGCGCACCAGCACGCTCATCATCCATGACGGCACACCCGACAGGTTGGTGACGTTCTTCTTGAGCGTCTCACGCGCAATGCGGTCGCGCTTCACCTCAAAGTCGCTGAGCAGCGCCGTCTGCTTCTTTGGCACGCGCACCAGGTTGGCGAGCGGATTAATGTTTTCTATCAGTATGGCGCTCAGGTCGCCCACGAGCGATCCCGGCAGGTTATAGTTGGGCGAATGGCTTCCACCCAGGATCAGACCCTTGCCGTCGAACATCCTGCTCTTGGGGTTGTTGCGCAGATAGAGGGCCACGGTGTCGAAGCCGCCGGCATAATGGATGTTGTGCAGACCGTCATGAGAGACAGGGATAAACTTGCTCTTGTCGTTGGTCGTTCCCGACGACTTGGCATACCATCTTATCTGGCCCGGCCACAGCACGTTGCTCTCGCCGTGGCGCATGCGGTCTATGTCGCCCTTGAGGTCTTCGTAGGTGTTGATAGGCACGTTGCGTGCAAAATCGTCATACGATCTTGTGTTGTTGAACAGGTGGTTGCGTCCATACTCTGTCTCTGCGGCCTTCTCCAGAAGATGTCTCAGCACGGTGGCCTGTAGCAGTTCGGCATCTGTCTGATGTCGTTGTAGATTCATTTGTCTGGGCAAGAACACCTTGCCCACAATGCTTGTCAAGCTCATTTCGTTCGCTTTTATTGCTTTTTGTTTAAACTGCAAAATTAACTTAATCTTTTGGAATAGTGGTGATTTTCACAGATTTTAAATAATAGGAAAGGAGATTTTAAAAGGAAAAAGGCTTTTAAAGGTAAAAAGGTAAAAAGGTAAAAAGGTAA
>ULUS01002840.1_pt1 | contig 11893 bp, 8 predicted proteins | sample 1958761 | NCBI WGS metagenome assembly ULUS01 (sample SAMEA4835767, study PRJEB28245) | human gut metagenome | biome: gut microbiome; material: fecal sample | place: Denmark | collected 2008
ATCCTTTTGTTTCTGTTGCGGTGCAAAATTACAACTTAAATGTGACAAACGTGTTTCCTGAAGATGAAAAACGCGTTTCCGCCCCACCACACACGCACCTCACCCGCCTTAACGGAGTGCCCAAACTTCGCCCCACGATTTGGGCACTCGATGCCCAGGCCGTGGGCACTGACTGCCCAAGCCGTTGGAAAAGACGCTAACCTGCCATTAGCAGAGTGCTACTCGGCCGTTAGCGACCTTCGGGAAGCCCGTCGGCTTTCAACGAATAATACCCCGGCAGTTCATCCCCATTAATGATGATTTTGACCAAGAAGGCAGACAATTATTTGCGGAAGTGAAGTCAATAGCGTACCTTTGCAGACCGGAAGAACACTTCTGGGTAACATTATTCACTAAACACATTTTTTCATTTATGGTTTTACACGACCTGCAAAACGATTTCAAAGGCTCCAACTGGAAGCATGAGATTGACGTCAGAGACTTTATTCAGGCTAATTATGAACCCTACAACGGCGACGAGAGTTTCCTCGCCCAGCCTACCGCCAAGACCACGAAACTGTGGAATATCCTCTCCGACTTGTTTGAAGTAGAGCGGGAGAAAGGCGTTTACGATGCCGAAACCAAGTTGCCGCAGAGCATCGACACCTACGGTGCAGGCTACATAGACAAAGACAGCGAGGTCATCGTTGGTCTGCAGACCGACAAGCCCCTCAAGCGCGGCATCTTCCCCAAGGGCGGCATACGCATGGTGGAGAAGGCGCTCAACTCATACGGCTATGAGCTGGACCCTATGACCAAGACTATCTTCACCAAATACCGCAAGACACACAACGAAGGCGTCTTCTCGGCCTACAACGACGACATCAAGGCTGCCCGCCATGCCCACATCATCACCGGTCTGCCCGACGCCTACGGACGCGGACGCATCATCGGCGACTACCGGCGCATTGCCCTCTACGGCACCGCTAACCTCATCGAGGAGAAGAAGCGCTACTTCAAGCGCATCGACATACAGGAGTTTACCGAGGAAATAGTGCGCCACCGCGAGGAAATCTCCGAGCAGATCCAGGCCCTCAAGCAGTTTGAGCGCATGTGTGCCGCCTACGGGTTCGACGTGACCCGCCCGGCCACCAATGCCCGCGAGGCCGTGCAGTGGACCTACTTCGGCTACCTGGGCGCAGTGAAAGACCAGGACGGTGCCGCCATGTCGCTCGGCCGCGTGTGCGCCTTCCTCGACATCTACATTCAGCGCGACCTAAGGAAAGGACTCATCACCGAAGAGGAGACGCAGGAACTCATCGACCAGATGATCATGAAGCTGCGCATCGTCCGCTTCCTCCGCACGCCCGAATACAACGACCTTTTCTCGGGCGACCCCATCTGGGCCACAGCCTCTATCGGCGGCATGGGCATCGACGGGCGCTCCATGGTCACCAAGACCGACTACCGTTTCCTCCACACCTTATATAATATGGGGCCATCGCCCGAACCTAACCTCACCATCCTCTGGAGCGAGCGTCTGCCCGAACCGTGGAAGAAGTTCTGCGCCAAGGTGAGCATAGACACCAGTGCCATACAGTATGAGAACGACGATTTGATGCGCGCCGAACTGGGTGACGACTACGGCATCGCCTGCTGCGTGTCGCCCATGAAGATTGGCAAGCAGATGCAGTTCTTCGGTGCACGCGCCAATCTCGCCAAGTGCATGCTCTACGCCATCAATGGTGGACGCGACGAAATGAGCGGACAGCAGATAGCACCGCGCTTTGCTCCTATCACGGGCGACTGGCTCACCTACGAGGAGTTCATGCCTAAGTTTGAGCAAATGATGCGCTGGCTTGCCAAGACCTATGTCAACGCGCTGAAAATCATACACTATATGCACGACAAGTACGACTACGAGGCTTTCGAGATGTCGCTCCACGACGGCGACGTGGAGCGCACCCGCGCCACGGGCATTGCCGGCCTGTCCATCGTCACCGACTCCATAGCCGCCATGAAGCACTGCAAGGTGCGCATCATACGCGACGAGAGCGGACTGGCCGTGGACTACAAGATTGAGGAAGGCGAGTACACTCCGTTCGGCAACAACAACGACGAGACAGACGCCATCGCCGTAGACCTGACGGAGAAGTTCATGGAGTATCTACGCCAGCACCGCACCTATCGTGACGCTACCCCCACGCAGAGTCTGCTCACCATCACCTCCAACGTGGTCTACGGACGCAACACGGGCGCCACACCCGACGGCCGCAAGAAGGGCGTGCCCTTCGCTCCGGGAGCCAACCCCATGAACTCGCGCGACGTGAAGGGCGCCGTGGCTGCCCTGTCGTCGGTGGCAAAACTGCCTTTCCAGCACTCGCGCGACGGCATCTCCTACACCTTCGCCATTGCCCCCTCTGCGCTCGGCAAGGAGAAGGACATGCAGGCACAGAACCTCGTCGGTCTGCTCGACGGCTACTTCACACCCAACGGCGGACAGCACATCAACGTGAACGTGTTCGACCGTCAGTTGCTGCTCGATGCCATGGAGCATCCCGAGAAATATCCGCAGCTCACCATCCGCGTGAGCGGCTATGCAGTGAACTTCGTGAAGCTCACCCGCGAACAGCAGCTCGACGTGCTCTCGCGCACCATCAACCAGGGCATGTAGCCCATCACTCCTCATCCTATATCACAGAAAGAGGGCGTGCCGCACACGCCCTCTTTCCTTATCAAGCAAGCCATCATGAAAGGAAGAATTCACTCCGTGGAATCGTTCGGCACCGTGGACGGACCGGGCATACGCTTCGTGGCGTTCATGCAGGGATGCCCCCTGCGCTGCCAATTCTGCCACAACCCCGACACGTGGAACCCTAAAGCCGACTGCCAATATGAAATGACGCCCGAGGAACTGATTGCCGAGGTGCTGCGTTACCGCAGCTTCATCAAGAGCGGAGGCGTGACAGTGTCGGGTGGAGAACCGCTGATGCAGGCTGGCTTCGTGGCAGAATTCTTCCGCCAGTGCCAAGAGGAGGGACTGCACACGGCTCTCGACACCAGCGGAGCCTACTGCTCCAGGCAAGCCTTCGAGGTGCTCAACCACACCTCGCTTGTACTGCTCGACATCAAGACCATGGACCCGGAACTGTATCCCCGGCTTACAGGACTGCCCCAGGCCAACAACCTGCGCTTCCTCGACGAACTGCAACAGCGCGGCATCGACACATGGGTGCGCCACGTGGTGGTGCCCGGACTCACCGACAATGACCGTTGGCTACGCACACTGGGTGAACACGTGGCAAGATACAGCGTAGTGAAAAAGATAGAAATACTCCCCTACCACACGCTCGGCACCTTCAAATACGAGCAACTGGGCATCAGCTATCCGCTCGACGGTGTGCCGCCACTCAGCGCTGAACGTGCCCGGGAAATCCGCCAAATGCTGTCGGAATACAAGCCGTGCCTGTAAGCGACCGCACACTAAAAAAGGCTTGAAGCCTTGCCGCATCGGGCAAACTTCAAGCCTTTCGTTTTTCCTCCTCCTGAACAAGAGCGGTCAGATGCCCGTGTTCCATGCATCGCCTGTGTCAATGGAGCCGTCCTGTCAGACAACCTGATTGGCTATGTCTACGACCAGGACAAGAATCCTCTGCCTGGCGTGACCGTGAAAATAGAAGAGACAGGCATCACTACAACCACAGACGACACAGGACGCTACATTCTCAAGGGGCCCCTCAAACGTGGGGCAGCACGTGAAATTCACCATGTTGGGTTACAAGACAAAGCGTGTCGGATACGACGGACAGGGCAACATCAGCCCTACACTCGAGACGTCGACAACGCAAGTCGGCGAGGTTGTCGTGGTAGCACGAAGCAACATCAATGCCATTGACCTGCGGGCGAAATCGGGCGTCGTGGAGAATGTAGACATGAAAAGGCTGGAGTCGAAGCCCATGATCGACATGGCACTGGCTCTCCAGGGAGCCGTGCCCGGACTGGTGGTGACCAACACTGGCGACTTGGGCAGTGCGCCCAAAATCCGTCTGCGCGGCAATTCATCACTCCGCCAGGGCAACGCCACCAACGAACCTCTCTATGTGATGGACGGACAGGTGATTTCTTCCGAGACGTTCTACAACCTGAACCCATCCGACATCAAGGGCATGAAAGTGCTCAAGGATGCCACCGCATGCGCCCTCTACGGCGTGAAGGCTGCCAACGGCGTGATAGAAATCACCTCGCAACGCGGCCATTCGGGAGCGCCCATCATCAATTACAGCATGAACATGGGCGTGACCACACGCGGACGCCGAGGCATGAAGATGATGGACTCCAAGGAGAAACTGGAACTGGAACGACTCATAGGCAATCCGGAAGCTCCCGGCTACCGATACAGTGAGGACTATTTCCGCAAATATTACGCCAACAATCCCAACCTCAGCCAACTGATTGCCGACGGGCAAAACAAGCTTGACTCATTGAGCAACATCAATACAGACTGGTTTAAGGAACTGTTACGCAACAGCATCTACCAGCGCCACAACCTGAGCATCCGTGGAGGCAACGAACAAACTACCTACTTTCTCTCTGCCAACTACAGCTATCAGGGAGGACGACTGCGCGGCAACGACAAACAGCGCATGGGATTTCGCCTCAACGTAGACCAAAAGTTGGGCAAAATAGGCTATGCCATGCTCGGCATAACCGGCAGCTACTCGAAGACAAACACACCCAACGGCACGTCAAGTGACCCCTCTTCGCTCATCTATGAACTGAACCCTTATGAGCAAAAGACAGGGGAACTCTGGTCGTACCCCGGACAGACATACAAAGACTTGACGAACCAATACAGTGCCGAGTCAAGCGATAAGGAAGTGGGCGTGAACGGCAACCTTACCCTCACACCATTACCCGGTCTCGACATTGCCGCCGTGGCAGGCATTGACTTCGTGCTCGACGAAGGTCACCAATTCACGCCTTCCACCGCCTACTCGGAGACCCACAGCGGCGTAGCGGAAATAGCACGGGGCATATACAGCAAGTCGAAAAACACCACGACCAACATATCTGCCAACGTGCGTGCCACCTATACCCACACATTCAGCGACATACACGCTCAGCAACGGACTGCGCATCATCCTCCGTCCCACTTCCGACAAGGACAGCACACTCTATATGGCAATGATGGGCCGTGGCGGTCTGGGCGACCTCGACAGACACTCCTATCCCTTCTTAAAGGACGCAGCAAGCTATGTGGATATGGGCGGACTTGCCAATGTTCCGGCAGATTCACTCATAGAAGTGATGGAGTCGGAAAACCTCTCCATGACCCTCGGCATCGACGACTACTGGCACCAGGTGCTCGCATCTGCTCCGGCAGATAAGTCACAGAAGCTGATGAACATGGTTTATGAAAAGATTACGGCTCCTGGCAAGGCGTATGAAGACTTTGAAGAAGTGCGGAACACTGAACGCGAGAATTTCGGGAAAGAGTCGTTACTCGAACACTTGCTCAAGCGCGATGCCGACCGCATGCTGTCGAAAACAGTAGACTCGCTGGTCTGCAACATCCCCGCCAACAACAGTGCCCGACTGGACAAAGGGGATATCGGCAAGCTTAATCTTGACTCTATGACGGTCTACTACACCTCGCTTTTCGCCAATCCCGAACAGATCACATTGATATTAACAGGCAATTTCAACCGCCACGATGTGCTGGAAAGGGCGGTCAACACATTCAGTCGCCTGCACGCTACCCACCGTCTACCGCTGTGGGGGAACCGACCTTGCCGCATGCCGACATCTACCTATACCAAGGGATTCGAAAACAACGTGGAGTCGCAGACCGTGCTGAACTTCATCTATCCTGGAAACTATCGGCCGGGACTCAAGCAGTCACTCACGCTGAAACTCATGCGCGACGTGATGCAGGCACGACTGCTCAGTGTGCTGCGTGAGCGGATGAACATTGTCTACTCGCCCTATGCCGACCTGTACTACAGTGGCGTGCCGCAAGCCAAATACTACTTCTGGCTTACCGTAGCGGTACAGAACGAGAACCGTGAAAAGGCCTGTCTTGCCATCCGCCATATCGTGGAAGACTTGCAGACAAATCACATCAGTGAGAGCGAACTGGAAAAGCTGAAAATGTCGTTTCTCGTAACCAAGCGCAAATCGCTCTCCGACGACGCTCCGGCAGAGTGGAAGAACCTGATTGTCTCGCTCGTGCGCAACGGTGAAAGCCCGGCAGACTTCGACAACTACACTCAATGCCTGAAAGGCATCAGCACCGAAGACATATGCCAAGGATTCAAAAACTATGTCAAGCTGGAAACCCAGGCATTGCTTTATAAAGGTAAACCCCTTCAACACATAACAACAAAACAATGAGTATCAAAACCCTATTGACAAGCGCACTGCTCACACTCGGAATGGCCGTGTGCGCACAACAGGCGCCTGAGGCCTACCGCCTCTACGACGCCAAAGGAAAACCCGTGACTTATGCCAAGATGATTGAAACGGCTGCACAATCGGACGTGGTGTTCTTCGGCGAGATTCACAACTGCGTGATAAGCCACTGGATGGAAACAAAGGTGCTGGAAACCCTCGCCAGGATGTATCCAGGCATCAAGGTGGGCATGGAAATGCTCGAAGCCGACAACCAACTTATCATCGATGAATATACAAGCGGTGTCATATCGTCCGAACGTTTTGAAGACGAGTGCAGACTGTGGCCCAATTACAGCACAGACTATGAGCCCTTAGTCTACTACGCCAAGCGGCACCATCTGCCATTGATAGCCACCAACGTTCCACGCCGCTATGCCTCCGTGGTCAAGGAAAAGGGCCTCGCTTATCTCGACTCACTGTCTACGGAAGCCAAGCAATTCCTACCGCCATTGCCTATTCATTATGTAGAGAACGAGAATGCACAGGCAGGCTTTGCCCTGATGGGAATGATGGGAAAAGCCAAGGGCAGCAAGCCCGAACTGATGGCACAGGCCCAGGCCATCAAGGATGCGACCATGGGATGGTTCATCGCCAAAAACCTTAACAAGGTAGACAAGATGATTCACTTCAACGGCACATACCACTCTGATGCCCAAAACGGCATCATCCCCTACCTGCGCGAATACAGGAGCGGCACCACCGTGAGCACCATCCGTGCCGTCAGACAAGAAGACATCTCGCGGCTTGAAGAAGACTATCTGGGACTGGCAGACTTCTTCATCTGTATTCCCGAAGACATGACCATGTCATATTAATGCATAAACCTACTCCCCTTTGCGGCAGGGAGGCACTACACGTGATTCCTGCCGCTTTTCATTACCATAGTTTACCGGGAAAGAAAAAAAAGTAGTGCTTGCCGTGCGCACTCTCGTCAAAAAGCACTATCTTTGCCGAACAATAAACCAAAAACCAAAACAAAACCATTCAAAAGCATTATGCACAAGAACATGAAGAAGTGGCACGCCGTATGCGCAACGTTGTGCCTGTCGCTTGCTCCTACGGCAAGCAACGCTCAAGTCTACGATTTCGAGGATTGCGAAATCGGACAGAAGTTCACCATGTGGAACGTTGATGCCGGCAATGTGACCGACGCCAGTGTGGCAGAAGCCGTGGTGGCAGCAGACCCCACGAACCCCAACAACAAGGTGCTCCACGTCACCGTGAAGCAATGGGGCACACTATTCACCCTCACACTGCCCAAAGAACTGGCAGGACACCTGCTGACGGACAACAAGAACAGCCTGACCTTCGACCTCTACCGGCCATCAACCGACAAAAACGACTACAAGCAGTTCTGGACTTATCTCGGAAAGGACAAGCTCTACCAGGACGACAGCTATCCATACCAGGGCGACCATGACCAATGGGTGCACAAGTCGTACACGCTCGGCAAGGTAACAACAGCCGGCGACGACGAGGTGAACCTGCATCTGGGCATACATCACGACAACACGGAATACTACATTGACAATATCAAACTCAAAGGCAAGTATGACGACTACTTCATTGCAAGCGACGACAACAAGCTCATCGACATCTGCGAGAAGAACGACTCCAAATCCTATACTTCATGGGACAAACCCATACTGGTGAACGACGGACAGAGCGTAGACATACGCACCGCACGCTACAGCTGGCTCAACAGCAAGATGGAGGGCACCGGCACCATCAACCTATATGCCGGAGGCGAGCGCACTTACCTGGGCAACAAGACCGCCAAGAACTACCATCCCGACTGGACACTCTTCAAGGGCACACTCAACATCTATCCTTACAAAGAGGTGGAACAGGGCGCCGGGTTCTACGGACTGGTGTGGCAGTCGGGCAAGACCTTTGCTCCCGACAACGCCGCACAGAACGCTGACAACGGCAACATCAATCCCTGCTTTGCACAGGCCCACGTGGTTCTGCACGACGGGGCTACCCTGGCATGCGAGAGCGGCAAGCGCGGACTGCGCATAGCACGGCTCGACACGGAGGAGGGAAGCACGCTCTACGGCTACCTCAAGAGCAATGAGAAAAACGACGGATACTACATGGTGGGCAACGACGACACGGACGCAACGCTCGCCGGACGCATCATTCCCTTCGGCGGCAGCAACCTCAAGGTGAAAGTGGGACTCGTCAAGGAAGGAAAGGGCACCTACCGCATCACCGGCAACGAGAACCTCATCACCGGCGGTTTGCGCATTATCGGCGGTGCGGTGATGGTGAACAACGACGCCGTGAAAGCAGAAGACAACAAGCTGTCGGGCGGCATCGGCCAGCAGAGCAGTGCCTCGACACCGGGTGTCTACGTGATGAGCAAGGGCGAACTGGGCGGCATCGGCAGCATTGGCGCCACCGTTGACCTCTACGGCACGCTTTCTCCTGGCGACGGAGGCATCGGCACGCTCACCCTGAAGAATTTCGCCACGACCGCAAAGCCCAACCTGGTGCTCCATCCGAAGGCGAAAGTGCGCATGGAAGTGACCGATGCAGACCACTACGACAAGCTTGTGGTGGACGGAGAACTCACGCTCAACAACAAGATGGAAGACTTCACTGAATCGGAAGAGAAGCCACGCCTCTATGTGGAACTGACCAGCAACCCGACGCTCGCCGTGGGCGACGAACTGACACTGCTCACCTACAGCACAAAGACCGAGGGCCTGGACTTCGAGATGCGCTATCCGAAACAATACACCTGGGAAACCGTGGAGAAGCAACTGCCCGACGGCATGTATGCCCTCGTGGCACGGGTAACCTCCCTTGAATACGGCGGACAAGGTGAATGGACAGAAGACGCGGACGACGACACCAAGCAAGACGACACCATTCTCGACGTGGACAAGGAGAAGCAAGACGCAACGCCTCTGCGCACCTATGCGGAGAAAGCGGGGAAATACGTGGGCACCTGCATCTCGCTCTACGACGGGAAAATCAACATAGACGACGAGAACGACGCCAAGACCAAGGCTCTCATAGACCAGTTCAACATGGTGGTGTGCGAGAACGAGATGAAGTTCGACGCCACAGAGCCCAACCAGGGCGAGTTCAACTACTACAACGGCGACCGTACCGTGGCCTTCGCCCAAAAGCACAACATGCGTGTTCGCGGCCATGCGCTCGTATGGTACTCACAGGTGCCGGCATGGCTGAGCAAGGACGGCAAGAAGAACGACAAGAACTTCACCCAGCAGGAGCTGCTCGACATCATGAAGAACCACATTGACAACGTGATGGCCCACTGGAAGGGCAAGGTGGCCGAATGGGACGTGTGCAACGAGGTGCTCGACGACGACCAGTCGATCGTGCGCACAGACCCCAACGGATTCAAGTTGCGCGCCCAGTCGGTGTGGAACTATGCAGGCGAGGACTACATTGAGAAGGCTTTCCGCTGGGCACACGAGGCCGACCCCGACGCCCAACTTATCCTCAACGACTATGGTGTGGAGTTCCAGGGACAGGCCAAGGCCGAGGCCTTCTACAACCTGGCCAAATATCTGAAGGAAAAGGGTGTGCCCATCAATGGCGTGGGACTGCAGTGCCACCTCGACGTGGGCAAGGTGAACGCAGCGAAACTCAAAGCCACCATTGACCGCTTCAATGCCATCGGTCTGCGCTGCGTCATCACGGAACTCGACCTCGGCATGGACGACAGTGAGGCCAACCGACTGCAGCAGGCCAAGGACTTCTACAACATAGTCAAGACTGCCATGCAGGCCGACAACTGCAACGAGGTGATGATATGGGGATTGACAGATGCCATGACCTGGCGCAACAACCGCAACCCGCTACTCTACGACGGCAACCTGAACCCGAAGTCGGCCTACTATGGCGTGCATGCCGGACTGCGCGAGGCTTCTGCCACTACGGGCGTCGAGAGCCTGCCCTACGGCAAACCGTCGGCCACACAAGTGGTGGGCGAAATCTACTACAACCTGCAGGGACAGCGCATGGCCTCTCCCCTCACCGACGGCATCTACATCGTGAGCCGCAAGATGAGCGACGGGAGCGTGCAAAACGTAAAGGTGAAGAAATAAAGAGACCGGCAACCGACCGGCCTACTACACACGCAATCCCCTGTACGAATCACTTCGTGCAGGGGATTTTTGCGTCTTTCATGAGATTTATGATGAGAGAATCATGTCATGCCAAGACTATTCGTTCCAGGCCTTCACCACCTCGTCGATGGTAATGCCGAGCAGGTGCATCTGACGGAAAACGTCGGGCAGGGTGCGTGAGAGGAACTGGCGCCGGCGGCCGGCCAGAATATGTTCACGGGCACCGGCGGTGACAAAATAGCCCAAACCACGGCGAGTGTAGATGATGCCGTCGCGCGAGAGCTGGTCGTAGGCCTTCACCGCCGTGTTGCTGTTCACCTCAAACATCACGGCACTCTCGCGCACACTCGGTATGCGCGAGTCGTCGGCATAGGTGCCCGAGAGTATTTCGTCGCAAATCCGGTCTGCCATCTGCAGATAGATGGCCTTGTCGCTGCTGAAAGTCATAGGTTGGTCCATTTGTTGTTTTTCAACTGGATGCGGCAAAACAGTCTGTAGGCAAGCCCATAGAACAGGGCCGTGAGGGCCAGCTGGATAATGTTGAACAGGGCAAACGCCACGTAGGCGAACTGCTCGGGATAGCTCTCTGAAAAACGCCGCAGCCACGAGGGGAAGGACAAGAAATCGAAATTGGCATAGGGCAACATCATGGCCAGGCTCCAGCCCAACACATTGAAAAGCACGAAACTCACGCCAGTGGTCAATATCCACTGGTTGCGACGGAAGAAGGTGCCGCCCAACACGTAGAACGAATGTGTCACGAAAAACATCAGCAGCATGGTCATGCCGAACTCCCAACCATAGTCGGTGTAGAGGCTTGCAGCCGTGTTCTTCAGCGACAAAAGCGCCAACCATGTCATCGACACCCATCCGCCGCCACTGACCAGGCGGAACAACATCTGGCACACATCGGCTGCCACCACTGCCGCAAACAGGCTCGCCAGACTCGATACCAGGACGAACACGCAACGCGACACGAACTTCTCAAGATTGGAAACCGGAAGCATGAGCACATTGATGCGCCCCTGGTTGGTGCGCATGTCGTTGGTGATGAACGAGCCGGAGAACATCAGCACAAAGCCACAGACAGTGAACAGCGTGCCCAATGCCGAAGCATTGTAAATCATCAGGCTGTCCTGGTCGGCGGCATGCGCCGTGCCCATCCACAAAAAGAGAAAGAAGAAAAAGACGGCAAAGCCTGCCGTGAGTTTCAGAACATCGTGCAGGCGGGTCATCGCCAGCCATGACATGGCGTGGCACAAACGCCTTCTATCTAAGTTTTTCATCGTCATACTGTATTTTGCTGATTGATAATTACTAGTGATGCGATATTAATCGCTTAACTATAGTTATAT
>ULUS01005094.1_pt1 | contig 11852 bp, 6 predicted proteins | sample 1958761 | NCBI WGS metagenome assembly ULUS01 (sample SAMEA4835767, study PRJEB28245) | human gut metagenome | biome: gut microbiome; material: fecal sample | place: Denmark | collected 2008
CGTGACAGGGCGGCATTCTAACCAACTGAACCACCGGGCCAATCAACTACGAATTACATTATACAGGCTTAAACCTATTTTGTCAACATCTTTTTATACTTTTTTTTAATCTTCCAATGCAGCCATCAGTTTTTCCTCTATATGCACCTGCAAAGCCTGCAGCTTATCCTCCGCCGGCACGTTGCCAAGCACGTCAAAAGCGTCTGTGGTCAAGGGCAGATGATTCTTGCGCATTTCCGCAAACAGCTCATCACGGAAAATATTATAGGAAAAGTATATCTGATTGCCATGCTTAAAATCAGTATAATCCAAAAAGATAAAGGAACCATTGATATAAGGCAAGGGATTATCGGGCGTAATATACAGCTCATAATCGCCTACCTGAGCAGGCAGCGTACGCCAATAGTCCCACTGCTCAAAATGCAGCGCTTTCGCTTCATACGGCAGCGTATGCACGGTTTTCTTATCCATGCTGGCCAGAATATCCGGCAAACTCTTGCGCATCATGTCAGCAAAATGCTCGCGGTCACGACAAAAGAAACGCACGTCGCGGAACGTATGCAGGCCAACGGTTTTTACCGGCACATAGTCAAATGTTTCTTTTGTATAAGTCAAATCAAGACGGCAGTGCGATGCTTCATGCACATAGGCTGCAATATTCAAAATCTGCCCGTTGATACCGGAGCCCGGCACAAGGGTATAATCACCGATTGCTGCAGGCAGATTGCGCACAAAGTCCCAATCCTTAAGCCCTGTCTCTATTTCTTTGATATCAGGCTGTCCCATCTCAACCTCCGCACTTTTCCAGCAGCTTGCCGATTTTACTGTAAATCCTTACTGCATTGTTATAAAATACATCCTCGTGATAGCATTCGGGAACAACGTGGCTAATCATCCAGATATACAGGGGAATATTTACAAGCGGCCAGTCGCTGCCATACATGATTTTTTCATAATTACCAAGATAATTCAGCCAAGTATGCAGCTGGCGCAAAAAGCCACGCTGTCTTTCGAGCAGCATCAGCGGTTTGGGATTGCCCTCCACCAGACCTGAAAGGTCAATGCATACGTTGGCGTTCTTGCAGGCCACCTCTGCCGCATCAGCAAACCAGGGGCAACCACAGTGCGCTATAACAAAGGTTACATCAGGAAACGCCACTGCCGCTTCATCAACAGTAAGCGGATGCGAATATTTCAAAAGACCGCTGGGCCAGGCTGTATCGCCTGTGTGAATTGCAACTGGCATATTATAGGCACGCGCCAGCTCAAACAGCGGCCAATGCCTTTTATCGTTGACATAGACAGCATTATAACCGGGATAGAGCTTGATGCCCAAACAATGCGGGTCCTTAATAAAGCGTTCAAATTCCTGCGCTGTTTTTTCCGCATTTGCTTCGGTTATAGCCTCGCTGTTTACACCCATGCAGTAACCCATGTTCTGCGGCTGATTGTAATGCGCCTCGTCAAAAGGCGCTGCAAGGTCAATCATGCGCGGTGTGACACCGCCGTATTTCGAAGACGTATAATTAGTGTTGCCCATAGCTACGGAAAAAGCGATATTGTTTTCTTCGCATATTTTCTGCCAGCAGGCCGCTGTATTTTCATAGCCTGCATTGGCTGCAACCTGCACAAAACCATCAACATTGTAATAATGCATATGGGCATCAATAATCTTCATTTGTAACCCCTCTTTATTTTAAAACACGTATCGTTATTCTTCTTCCTCTTTAGGCAGAATGATATTTAATACCATAGCCACGATAAAAACTACAGCTACACAGTTTTCTGCAAAAACATTCTTAATCAAATCAGGGAAAATCTTAAAAATTGCCGGTGTCTGAGTAAAGCCGATACCGATGCTGAGTGCCAAAGACGCAATCGTTACATTACGGGTGTTGTAGCCGCAGTTGGCAATCATCTGCACGCCGCTGACTACGATAGAACCGAACATCATCAAGGTGCAACCGCCCAAAACAGCCTCCGGCAGAGATGCCAGCAGCACGCCCAGCGCTGGGAACAGACCTGCCATAATCATAATAACAGCGCCTGTCATGATAGCAAAACGGTTAACAACCTTTGTCATAGCAATCAGGCCTACGTTCTGGCTGAAAGAGGTAATAGGCAGGCAGCCGAAAACGGAAGACAAGCTGCTTACCAGACCATCGCAGACAATAGAACCGGAAATTTCTTTTTCTTTAACATCGCGGCGCAGACCGATAGCAGTCATTGCGGATGTATCACCAATGTTTTCGGTAGCGGAAACCAGGAAAATCAAAAAGAATGCAAAAATTGCATCGGGATGGAATTCCATGGTAAAAGGCATCAGCTGAGGAATAGCAATCAGCTTAACCTCAGCGAGCTTGCTCATGTTTACCATGCCCATAAAATAAGCAACTACATAGCCGACAATCAAACCAAAAAGCACGGAAAGCTGTTTATAGAAGGATTTGGCGAAAATATTGTAGGCAATGCAGCTTACCAAAGTAATCGTACCTACAATAATATAAGGAGCATCACCGAAGTTGGGGTTACCGAAGCCGCCGCCGAAGGAGTTAGCACCTACCGCCAACAGAGAGAAACCGATGGAGGTAACAACGGTAGCAGCAACAATCGGTGGAATCAGACGGCGCCAATATTTTGCTCCCAAACCTAAAAAGCCTTCCAGCAAACCGCCAACCAGCACCGCACCCATAACGCCGCCGTAACCGTATTTAGCACCGATAACACAGGCGATGGATACAAAGGTGAAGCTGATGCCCATAACGATAGGCAAACCGCTGCCGACACGCCAGACAGGATAAAGCTGTATCAGCGTACCGATGCCTGCTACCAGCATTGCCGACTGCACCAGCGCACCGCTCTGCTCTACCGGCATTTTTACCACACCGGCTACAATCAGAATCGGAGCGATATTCGCTACGAACATCGCCAGAATATGCTGCAGGCCGAAGGGAATCGCCTTGCTTACAGAAATTTTTCCTTCTAAGTCGTATATCGGATCAGTATATTGTTTTTCGCTCATTACTCTTCCTCATGTCTGAACACTACTGTGTTGGTTTTGGCATCCATCTTATCAATAATAGCTAAGGAATGCAGGTTGTAGCCGGCTTTGCGCAGCTTGTCGCCGCCCCCCTGGAAGCCTTTTTCTACAGCAACGCCAACGCCCTCAACAGTGCCGCCGGACTGACGCACAATGTCAATAAGACCTTCCAGAGCACAACCGTTAGCCAGGAAGTCATCAATAATCAGCACGTGGTCGTTTTTAGACAGGAATCTTTTAGAAACAACAACGTCGTTTGTTTTGCTATGGGTATAGGAATAAATTTGAGTGAAGTAAACATCCTTATCCATATTGCTGCCGCTGGATTTCTTGGCAAACACTACCGGAACGCCAAAATACATTGCCGCAACGCAGGCAATACCGATGCCGGAGGCTTCAATAGTCAGGATTTTAGTAATATTCCTGTCTGCAAACAAGCGCTTTAATTCTTTACCAAGCTCCGCAACAAAAGGCACATCAATCTGATGATTTAAAAAGCTGTCAACCTTCAGGACATTACCGCTTTTGATAACACCGTCATTAACAATTTTTTCTTCCAATAATTTCATCGTCAAGCCCTCCATACATTTTGTTTTTTAACTGCTGCTACGAACATGTCAGCAATCGATTTGCCTTTTAAGTATAAAGATTATTTTATCACACTGACAATATATGGTAAAGTAATTTTCTGCTTCCGCAGTGATATTTTTACCTTAATCCACCACCAGTGCGACTTCGCTGCCTGTCCCCTGTTGGCCGCGTTTTTTCCTGACGAGAATTTTTTTGTCAATCATTTCCTGCAAATCGTGTACATGCGAAATTATACCTACAAGGCGATGGCCTTCACTGAGTCCCTGAAGTGTAGCAATAGCCTGCTGCAGACTGCTGTCATCCAGTGAGCCGAATCCTTCGTCGACAAACATCGTATCCAACTGAATACCGCCTGCACAGGACTGCACCTCATCCGCCAGCCCCAGCGCCAACGCCAACGATGCCATGAAGGATTCGCCGCCGCTTAAGGTTTTGACGCTGCGCAGATTACCGCTGTAATAATCCTTAACCTCCAAATCAAGGCCTGTTTTGCTGTTGCCCGTCTTGCTGTCCGCATCCTGCATTTTGTCACGGCACAGCTCGTACTGGCCGCGGCTCATGTGCAGCAGCCTTACATTGGCGCGCTGCAGAATTTTATCGAAGTAGTGCATCTGCACATAGGTTTCCAGATTAACACGTTTTTTGCCGGTCAGGGTTCCGTTCAGCGTTGCGGAAAGGCTGTTGATCAAGCTGTACTCCGCTTCGCAGGCTGCCCTGCTCGCTTCGTAGCCGCTGACCTCCTGCTTAATCCGCTGGTTATTCTTAATGGCGGCATACAGCCGCTTATCCTGCAGCTCCAGCTCACGCTGTTGCACCAGCAGCTTTTCATGCTCCTGCTGCAGCTTCTGTTCATCCACATCCGTCAGCAGCTCATTCTGCTCGGCAAGCTGCTTTTTCAGCTCCTGCAGCTGTCCTTCGGCACCTGCCAGCTGCTGCCTTATGCTCTGCGCCGCAGCCTCCGCCTGCTTGTCGACAGCCTTCTGCTGCTCCAAAGTTTTCGCCAGCTTACGGTATTGCTCCACCTTTTCCTGCAAAAAGCCCATCTTCAGGCGCAGAGCCGTAATCTTATTGTTAACATCCTTCAGCTCTGACTGCGCTCTTTCGGCAATCAGCTTCAAATCGTCACAGCCAAGCAGCTCTACTCCCTTGCCTAGCAGCAAGGTTTTATCTAGCTCCAGATGCTCCTTTAAAGCCTTGCCTTCACCTATAAGGCCATCCCTTATTTTCTGAGCAGCCTCAGCTTTAGCGCGTGCCTGCTCAACATCATTTTCGGTAGGTGCATCCTGCGCCAGCTGCACAGGCTGCGGATGCTCGCAGGAACCGCAAACCGGGCAGGGCTTGCCTGGTTTCAGCTTATCGTGCGCCAGAAGGCCCGCCTGCGCGCTCAAAAATCTGTCAAAGCAAGTATCGCTCAGCTCATTAAGATGATTGAAATTATCACAGGCCTGCTTATACTCCTGACGCTTCTGCAGCAGAACAACCTCCTGCCTTTGGTAACGCTGCTGCATATCCTGCAGTTGCAGCAGCTCCCTTTGACGTGCAGCCAGCTGCTGCCTTTCTGTTTGCAGCTGTGCCAGCTCCACCTCGCCCTTTTGCGCTTCGTTGACCTCTGCCTCAAGCTTTTGCAGAGCCTCCTGTCTTTGCACTGCTGCAGCTGCTTCCTGCTCCAGTTGCTTTTGCATGCTTACCATTTTTGCTTCTGTTGTCTGCATATATTTTTCAAGCTGCTGCTTTTTAGCAATAGCGCCCAGGCTGTCCTGCAGCGCAGTCAGATTTTTCGTCACGATAGCCGCCGCTGCCGCCACCTGCTGCTGTTCCTTTTCGTCCAGAGCAGTAATCGTATCAACCAAAGTCAGTACTTCTTCAACACAGCCCTCGTAATGACGCAAAGCAAAGCTCTGCAGCTGCTCCGTATATGCGGGATAAATGCAGCTGATGCCGTTCAGCGCCTGCTCGCTTCGGCGCTGCTGCTCGGCAAATTCGTTACGCTTAGCCGCAGCATCCTGCTTCAGCTTATCCTGCAGTTGCTGGAAGAAATATGTATGAAATAAATCACGGAAGATTTTACTGCGCTCATCCGTATTGGTATCCAAAAATTTGCGGAACTGTCCCTGAGCAATCATCGTAATCTGCGTAAACTGCTTGTGATTAAGCCCCAACAGCTCCACTATGCTTTTATCTACCTCCGACATTCTGGTTACCGGAACGCGGTCATCGGGATAGTACAGCTCGGCACCGGCCTTCTCCTTCGTCATACCGGTGCCACGCTTCGCCGGACGACGGTACTCCGGGTTGCGTTTTACCCTGTAGCACTTGCCGCGGAAGGAAAACTCCAGCTCCACAAAGGTCGGCGTATCAGCATCCGCATATTGGCTGCGCAGCATGTTGGCATCACGCACACCGCCACTCGTCTGCCCGTACAAGGCATAGGAAACGGCATCAAAAATTACGGTTTTGCCGGCACCGGTATCACCGGTAATCAGATACAGTCCCTGCTCTCCGAGCTGGGAAAAATCTATCACGGTTTGCCCCGCATACGGACCAAACGCACTCATAATCAGCTTCAGCGGTCTCATAATACGTCACCTCCCATTTCCGACAGCAGATTAGTAAGATACTGCTTCTGCTCCTCGCTCAGCTTCTGATTGTTCTGCAGACGATAAAAATCATCAATAAGCTCTAACGGTGTTTTTTCTACCAAATCTTCCGTTACCTTCAGCTCCGCATTCGCCTGCGTGCGCTTATTGTCATAATCAAGCTGCAGCAAATTCCTATATACAGTCTGCAGGCGCTGCATAGCATTAGGAACATCGTTTTCATCCGTCAGCGTCAGATAATAAAAATCCTGCAGGAAGCCATTTTCATCCATAGGGAACATAGCGTAGTTCGGTTTTGTCATTAAATTCTCAAAGGTATCCTTTAAATACCGCACCTCACGCAACGGCGTCAGCAGCAGCTGCGTAACCTTCATATTGCCTTTTTCGGCAAGCTCAACCATTGTTACAGACTTTTGCTGCTGCAACTCGCTGAAGGAATACTTCAGCGGTGTACCGCAATAGCGGATACGCTCATTACCGCCGACATTCTGCGGATTATGGATATGCCCCAAAGCCACATAATCAAAAGCAGCAAAAACCTCCGCACCGATATTATCCAGTCCGCCCACATTAACAGCCTCGCTGCCTGCGGTAACAGCGCCGGTGACAAACTGATGCGCAACAAGCACATTACGCTCCTCCTGTACCAGCGGTAGCTGCGACACAGCATATTTCACCGCATCATGATAGCTTGTAATCTCAGCTGCAGCCTCCTCAGGTGCCCAATGCTTCACAACAGCAGGCTTCAAAAAAGGCAGCAGGAAAATATTCACCCTGCCGAATTCATCCTCCAACACGAGCTTCTGCTCCTCACCGTTGTAGCTGCCCGCAAAATGAATGCCGCTGCCGCTCATCAGCTGCGCACCGAATGCCAAGCGCTCCGCCGAATCATGGTTGCCGCTGATGATGCACACAGGCACCTTGAGCTCCGCCAGCTGATTCAGAAAATTATCAAACAAAACGACAGCTTCTGCCGGCGGCACCGGTTTATCATAAATATCTCCGGCAAGCAGTACGCAATCAGGCTGCTTTGCGCAAATCATCTGTACAATACGTTGTAAAATATATTTTTGATCCTCATAAAGAGAAAATTCATCGAGTTTTTTTCCTAAATGCAGATCCGACAAATGTAAAAGCTTCATGCTATCACTCCCTGTCACGAATATTTATTCACTGTTATTTAATCGTTATATTATCTTGATTTTATCATGCTAAAGCATATGCGTCAATCTATACTTCAAACAAACGTTGCTAGTCCTCCAAAACTTTTTCTAAAAAAATTCTTCTTTTTTCAAAAAAAGTACTTGACCAACTGCTATCTATCTGCTATAATTGTTATTGTTCTGATGAGCGTGCTCAAAAAGAATTGCTACTCCGGGATGGTGTAATGGTAGCACAAGTGACTCTGGATCATTCGGTCTGGGTTCGAGTCCTAGTCCCGGAGCCAAATGGCGCTATGGTCAAGCGGCTAAGACGTCGCCCTCTCAAGGCGAAATCAAGGGTTCGATTCCCTTTAGCGCTACCAGAAGTTAACGCTGATGCATAAGCATCAGCGTTTTTTATTGTGTAAATGTAAAGCAAGCATAAACCGCATCTTGTTATGCGGTTTTTTTGTGCGCAGAAAGGAGAAAATCAGTTAAAAAGTTTTGTGACTGAAAGGTAGCGCTCTATAACGCTGATGCTCTGTTATCAGATTTTTGTACGGAAAATATCAATTTTGGTATCTTAATCCCCCTACGCCAAACAATAAATCTCATATTTGAAAAGCCATGTCTTACCGAAAATCAGTAAAACATGGCTTTCTCTGTAAATCTGCGTTAGTCCATTACTTATGCTTAAAGATTCCCTGGACTAATGCTATATTTTTATTATTCTAGAGTCTTTATCAGAAGCTGAAGTTGAGGCTCAGGTTGAAGCCTACACCCTTTTGCTTACCAACGGAGCTGTTAACGCCAAGGCCCAGTTCGAATTTGTCGGAGTTGTTAACTCTCCAGCCAAGCTCCATAATACCGGTATCGCCCTTCATGGAAGGAGCAGGTGCGGAAGCAGAGCCAAGGGTTGTTGCTACAATCGCATTGGATTCACCGTCAAATTCATGCTGCCATGCCAAGCCTGCATAGAAAGCGTTCTTCTCGCTCAGTTGATGCGTATATCTTGCACCAAGACGAGTACGCAGAGAGGTTGTAGCATCGAAATCATAGGTTGCGCCGGTGCCTACAGTAACCTTATCACACTGTTGACGAGTGTAGAACAGCTTGCCGTAGTAGTCAAGGGTATCCTTATCGTTCAGCTGAACAACCTTACCCATGCCAAGATGTGCTGCGTAATAGGTTGCATCGCTGTCGTATTTAATGCCGCCTGCAACAGCAGATTGATAATCGGTGCTCATTCTGCCTGCACGCAGGGAGCCTTCATAATAGAGGCCATCATTATTGAGCTGCTTAGCCATCAGGCCTGCACCCCAGAAGTGTGCATCGCCATCGCCGTGCGTACCATTGTCGAGGTAGGAGTCGTAGCTACCGCGACCGTATTCAATCACAGGCGCAATTATCAGCTTACCGGAATTGTTGTTGATTTTCTTTGCAAAGCCAAGATTCATGTTCCATGCTTTGAGGTCAACGTGAGAACCGGTATCGAGCTTTTGATTGTTAGCGCTCATGGTGATAAACGGATTAACAGAACCTTCTTCCTCCCCGTCAACAGCCAATGCAGCGTTTTCATAGCTTGCAGTTGTCAGCAAATCATGTCCCAGGTTCAGCATAGTGAGCGCAGCGGACTGTGTTTCAACCGGAGATTTTGCGTCAGCATCAGCATAAAGGCTGCCGGCACCAGGAGTTGTGCCGCCACCACCCGGAGGTGTTGTGCCACCGCCACCCGGAGGTGTTGTACCACCGCCGCCCGGAGGTGTTGTGCCACCGCCGCCCGGAGGTGTTGTACCACCGCCACCCGGAGGTGTTGTGCCATTGATAACTCCGACTAACTTATTTCCATCAGGTCCAATAGCAACTTTAATTCCCTTGTCAATATTAATCAAACCATCAGTCAAGGTTCCTGTTGTGATATTTTCAGCCTTTAGTGCGCCTGCAGTAATCAGGTTGATTTTATCATTTTCGTTTAATTTAGTACCAAGCTCTACGCCAGCCTTAATCTCTGCGTTATTGATAAGAGCAGTATCTGTTACTTTCAGCATAGTATCGTTGGCAATAAGATCTTTGGTGATAAAGAAGTTGAGCTTGTCAAAATTTTGAATGCCTTTTGCTTCGTTATCTTTTCCAACTACTTCCAGAGTGTTGTTGGTAATATTGGCTTTATTCAGTTTATCATAACCACCGTAAACATCACCCTTGATTTTCGCACCATTTTTGAAAATGACTTTATTATTTTGGATTTTTTCAGATATAGCACCATCGCTTTCCGTATAACCACCATAGACATTTTCATTAACAATACTATTATCAATAGTTACAGTATTATCCAGGCTGTTGCCTTTAAAGGAATAACCGCCATAAACATTTTTATTAACGCTACTGCCATCTGTGATGCTTATAATATTACCAATGCTATCTTTAGCTCCATAACCGCCATAAACATTCACATTAACACTACTATGGGCAATATTTACTTTGTTGCCCTCGCTAATTCCTGCTAAAGCTACGCCACCGGCAACATATGCTTTTACTACACCAACACCCTCTATTGTTACTTCATTGTTTTTGCTGTCAGCTTTTAAAGAATAACCACCTAAAACACTTTCACCAACCTCAGCAACATTACTAAAGCTTACCTTATTCTCGTTGGCGTTATGATTAGCATAGCCTCCATAAATACTACCACTTACTTTGCTTCCAGCGCTAATTGTAACCTTGTTGTTTTCAGCACTGCTATTATTATCATTATCTGCATAACCACCATATACCGAATTTCTAATTGTGCCTTCAATAATCTCTACGCTATTTCCCTTACTACTTGTGTCGCCTTTTCCGCCATATACATTAGCAGCACTGCTCTTGATAATCCTAACAGTATTGCCTTCGCTACTACCTTTTACAGTAACACCGCCAGCAACATTTGCTGTTACTACGCTACCACCATTGATTGTTACTTCATTGTTTTTGCTATCAGCTTTTAAAGAATAACCACCAAAAACATTTTCGCCAATCTCAGCACCATTAGTAATGCTTACTTTGTTCTCGTTGGTGTTATGAGTTGCATAGCCTCCATAAATATCTTCACTTACTTTGCTTCCCGCGCCAATTGTAACCTTGTTTTTTTCAGCACTGCCATTATTATCATTATCTGCATAACCACCATATACCGAATTGCTAATTGTGCCTTCACTAATCTCTACGCTATTTCCCTTACTACTTGTGTCGCCTTTTCCACCAAATACATTAGCAGCACTGCTCTTGATAATCCTGACAGTATTGCCTTCGCTATTGCCTTTTAAAGCAACACTACCGGCAACATTTGCTGTTACTACGCTACCACCATTGATTGTTACTTCATTGTTTTTGCTGTCACCTTTAAAAGAATAACCACCAAAAACACTTTCTTTCACTGTACTGCTAGCATCAATGGTAACATGGTTTTTTTCAGTATTGCAATCTGCCTCACCACCATATACAGTTTTATTGATGGTACTGTCGCTAATCATTACATCGTTTTCCTTGCTGCTTGTGACACCTTTACCGCCATATACTATCCCGTTTACTTCGCTATTAGCTTTAATGATAACATGGTTTTTTATAGCGTCTGCAGCACCGGTACCACCACCACACACAACATTCCCCAAAGTATTACCGCTAATCGTTGCAGTATTCTCTCTGACATTACCATAAAAAGAATATGCACCACATACGATGTTAGTTGCAGCAGTACCGGTAATAGTAACATTGTTCTTAAATACTTCCGGCAGAGACACCTCTGTATCATCATAACCACCGTAAACAGCATCATAATTACCAGAGTCCAGCGAAACATTAGCACCTGTTAATTGCTTAGTATTACCATCGTTACCATAGTAATCAGCTGCCCATGCGCTCGGCATTACCAGTACGCCTGCGCACAGCATTCCACAAAGCATACCGCCGATTTTTCTTTGCATTTGTTTTTCTTTCATTTTTGCCAAAAACTTCATAGTAAAAGCCTCCTTTTAATTAAGATGGAACCTCTTTATTAACGTCAGTATAGCACTTAAAAGCATTTTCCACCCCATCCCAACCTCCTATTTCGGGTAGGATAGGCGAAAAAATTTGACTATTTTTATGGAAAAGGCGAAAATTTTAATGAAATCCTGCCTGCAACAATAATTGACGAGTGCGATGACTTACTTGTATAAGGGCATCAAAAAAATAAAGCCTAATGAGTTCACATCATTTGCGTAACTCATTAGGCTTTTCCATATTCTTATCTATATCTTGTATAATTCGTATCCTTTATCTGTCTTTACCAGCTTACCGGAACTGAGCCATTCATTCCACGCTTTCCCGGCAGCTAAAACCAATGCTTTCTTCTCCTCAGGAGCCCTTACTCTTCCACGAGTACGTTTATAGGTTCTTGCTTCCGGTGTTAAATTTCTTAAAGGCTCATTGTATAATGAAATTGCACACCTGAAAAATTGAATA
>ULUS01026542.1_pt1 | contig 11850 bp, 9 predicted proteins | sample 1958761 | NCBI WGS metagenome assembly ULUS01 (sample SAMEA4835767, study PRJEB28245) | human gut metagenome | biome: gut microbiome; material: fecal sample | place: Denmark | collected 2008
CACTTGCGAGGTGTAAGTCTGCCATTAACACTCCGTAAGTCTGCTACTTGCGAGGCGTAAGTCTGCCACTGACAAACTGCAATTGGGTTATTGGGAACCGGAAAGCCTTTGGTATTTGTTCAGATACTGTGGCATCATGTGCTATTCCCTATGTCGGATGCACCTTAAATCACCTTGATGCCCATCTTCTTGCATAGCTCGAGACTCATCTCCTTGAGCTTGAATTTCTGAATCTTGCCGCTGCCTGTCAAGGGCCATTCGTCTATGAAGAACACGTATTTGGGCACCTTGTAGCGGGCTATCTTGTCGTGGCAGAAGTCGCGCACGTCCGATTCTTCCAGATGGCATCCGTCTTTCAGCTGGATGAATGCGCCCACCGACTCGCCGTATTTCTCCGAGGGCACACCTACCACCTGCACTATTTTCACTTCCGGCATGTTGTAAAGGAAGGTCTCAATCTCGCTCGGATAGATGTTTTCTCCGCCACGGATAATCATTTCCTTGATGCGGCCCGTGATGTGGAAGTTGCCGTTCTCGTCAAGGAATCCCAAGTCGCCGGTGTGGAGGAAGCCGTTTTCGTCGAGTATTTCCCGTGTTGATTTCTCGTCCTTGTAGTAGCCGAGCATGTTGTTGTAGCCCCGATTGCACAACTCACCTTCCACACCGACAGGACATTCCTTGCCCTCCTTGTCGAGCACCTTGACCTCCGCGTGCTCGAAAGCCTTGCCCACGGTGTGGCAGCGCACGTCGAACGGGTCGTCCCACCGGGTGGCTGTCATGCCCGGAGACGCCTCGGTGAAGCCATATTCGCTGGTCACCTTCATGAACATCTCGCGCTCCACGCGCTTCACAATGTTCACCGGACAGATGCTTCCTGCCATGATTCCTGCCTGGAGCGAACGCAAGTCGAACAGGTTGAACATGGGATGGTTGAGCAGTCCCAGATACATGGTGGGCACGCCGTAAAGGTGTGTGCATCGCTCTTTGTGTATGCTGCCCAGCACGAGCAGCGGGTCAAAGCGCTCGGTGACCACCATCGTGCAGTGGTGTACCAGGCAGTTGATGATGCCCAGCACCAGACCGAAACAATGGAAGAACGGCACGCATACACACAGGCGTGCCTTGTCGCTGAAGTTCAGATGCTCGCCCGTGTAGAATCCGTTGTTGCAGATGCCGTAGTGGCTCAGCATGGCGCCCTTGGGAAACCCCGTCGTGCCGCTGGTATACTGTATGTTGACTAAGTCGCGGCAGTGCACCTTCAGCCTTGCCTCGGCATATTCGTTGTCGTCGGTAGTCATGGCCATGGTCATCACCTCGTTGATGGTGTGCATGCCCCTGTGCGGTTCGGCACCGAAATAGATAACCTGCCGCATGCAAGGCAACTTGTCGCTGCGCAACTGTCCGAAGGGCTGCGTCTTCAGTTCAGGCAGCATCTGGTAGGTCATCTGCACGAAATTATTGTCCTTGTTGTGGTCGCCAATGCACAGCACCTCCATGTCCGACCGCAGGCACAGGTCCTCCACCTCGTATTGCTTGAAGTTGGTGTTCACCGTGATGGTCACGGCTCCCAACTTGGAGCAAGCCATGAGCATGGTGGTCCAGTCGGGAATGTTGGCAGCCCAGATGCCCACATGAGTGCCTTGCTTCACGCCTATGGCCATCAGTCCCTTGGCGAGTTCGTCCACGCGACTGTTGAAATATCTGTAAGTCCACCGCAGGTTGCGGTCCGAATAAACGATGTATTCCTTGTCCGGGTCATTCTCGGCCCAATACTCGAGCCATTGACCGATTGTCCTTTCCGATAGTTGATACATATTCTATATATGTGTTTAAAGGTTGTCCCGAAGGCATTATTGCACACGGGAAAGGTGAGTGCAAAAGTAACAAATATTTATCAAAAGAGGCTTTATTGTGGCAAAAGTTTGAGTTTTATTGCATCTTATGATTAAGAAAAGTTAATAAAACGGCGTCGTTTCTGTGCGGTTAGTAATAAATGAGTAATTTTGCAAACTTGAGATAGCAAACTAAGGAACAATGAATAAAGAAGTAAATCCGTTTGACGTAGTTAACAAAGGCTTCACTCCGAAGGAAGCCATCGATGAAGCCAAGAGATGCTTGCATTGTAAGATTCCGCAGTGCAAAAAAGGATGCCCCATCGAGAACAATATTCCAGATTTCATCCATGCTCTTTCTATGGGTAACATGGGCGAGGCGATGAGCATCATCAATGAGAAAAGCAATTTGCCAGCCATCTGTGGCCGCGTGTGCCCCCACGAGAAGCAATGCCAGGGCCATTGCGTGCTTGCCAAGAAAGGCAAGGGCATTGAGATAGGCAAACTCGAGAGCTTTATTGCAGACTTCGATACCGACATGAACCTCATCCGTGAGAAGTTGTCGCAGAAAACCCGCGGTAAGGTGGCTGTCATCGGTTCGGGGCCTGCCGGTCTGACCGTGGCCGGCGACCTGGCACGACAGGGATTCAGCGTTACCATCTTCGAGGGACAGGAAGAGCCGGGCGGTGTGCTCATGTATGGTATTCCTGAATACCGCCTGCCCAAGAGTGTGGTAAGAGCGGAAATCAAGAAGATTGAGGAACTGGGTGTCAACTTTGTGCTCAACTGTCTGGTGGGACGCAACAACGTCACGGTAGACAGTTTGTTTGCCGACGGATTCGACGCCATCTTCATGGGCACAGGTACCGCTTTGCCGCAAGACCTCAGTGTGCCGGGCCGTGACCTCAAGGGCGTGAGCCAGTCAACCTATCTGCTACACAACGTGAACGCCTTCAACGAGGGCGCTATCGGCCGCAACATGGTGCCGCTTCGTGAAGGCGACAAGGTGGGCGTCATTGGCGGCGGCAACGTGGCGATGGACGCAGCCCGCACGGCCATCCGTCTGGGAGCCGACGTCACGGTTATCTATCGCCGTACACAAGCCGACATGCCTGCCATTCAGGCTGAATACGAAGAGGCTGTCAAAGAGGGCGTGAAGTTCATGTGGGAATCTTCCACCATCGAGTTCCTCGGCAACGACAAGGGCCGCCTGGTGGCAGCCCATCTCAATACTCCCGACGGCGAGCAGACTTTGCCGTTCGACCGCATCTTCCTCGCCATCGGTTCTCGTCCTGCCAACCGCATCGTGTCGACGACTAATGGCATTGAAGTAGACGAGAAGGGATATGTGAAGGTGGTGGAGCGTCCTTACGGCATGACCACCCGTCGTGGCGTGTTCGCCGGTGGCGACGTGGTGCATCATCCCCAGACTGTGGTCCTCGCCATGAAAGCAGCCAAGGAAGTGGCGCAGGGAATCGCTCAGTATGTGGATGCCGTGAAACTCCTCGAGCACTGTGACGCCGTGGAAGAGGAACAGACCGAGCAACAATAAGCGAAAGATTTAGAAAACATAAAGGCAAAGCGCCGGAACCGGACCCTTGAGTAGGGCCGTGGTTCCGGCGCTTTATCGTTGCTATACCAGCAAGTGCTTGTCGAGATACTTCTGCACGTCTTCCTTATAACTGTCGGACACGGGTATGTAGTTGTCGCCGAAGACGATGCGGCCACGGTCTATTACCGTCACCTTGTCGGTGTGTACAATGTAGGAGCGGTGGGTGCGCAGAAACTCCGGACTGGGCAGTGTCTCCTCAACCTTCTTCATGTTCATCAGCGACATGATGGGCTTCTGTCCGTTGTCGAGATAAATCTTCACATAGTCTTTCACGCCCTCAATGAAGATAATGTCGTCGAAGTTGACCTTCATCAGCTTGTATTCGCTTTTCACGAAGATATAGCGTTCCGCATCCTGCGGCGTAGCGGCAGCAGGGGCTGTTGCCGGCTGGCACATGTCGAGAGCCTTGTTGGCTGCCCGCAGGAACTCCTCGTAAGAGATGGGCTTGAGCAGGTAGTCGATGGCCTGCACCTTGTAGCCCTCTATGGCATACTGGCCGAAAGCCGTCGTGAATATAATCTTGGTCTGTTTGGGCAGAAGTTTGGCAAACTCCATGCCGCTGAGTTCCGGCATCTGAATGTCGAGAAACAACAGGTCAACGGGGCGTTGACGCAGGTCGCTCATGGCCTGGACAGCACTGCCGTAGGTGCCGGTCAGTTCCAGGAAAGGCGTCTTCTTGGCATAACTCTCGAGCAGTCCGGCTGCCAGAGGCTCGTCGTCAATGATTGCGCATGTCAGTGTCATATATGGTGATTTGAGATTTATACACGTTATTGTCTATTCCTTTCTCCCATTCGTATCTTCCGGGATAAGACAGTTCCAGTCTTCTTTCCACCTGCATCAGTCCTATGCCGTGTCCGCTTCTGTCGGCTTGCGTCTTGGGGTGGTTGCTGTTTTCTATGCAGCATACGATGGCCTGCCGGTCTGCATGGATGTCTATGTGGATGAAGCTCTTCTCCGTCGGACTGATGCCATGCTTGAAGGCGTTCTCGATGAGCGAGATGAAGATGAGTGGTGCGATGTTTGTTTCCAGTTTCTCGGGAATGTCTACCTTTTCGGTCACTTCCACGCTGGTGGGCAGTCGCATCTTCATTAGTTTCACGTAGCTGTGTATGAACTGCACTTCGTCTTTCAGCGGCACTTGTGCCGCCTGGTTGTCGTAGAGCACGTGGCGCAGCAGCTTACTCAGCTCGATAATGGCGTCCTGTGCCTTGTCTTGGTCGAAGGCGGTGAGGGCATAGATGTTGTTCAGCGTGTTGAGCAGGAAGTGTGGGTTTATCTGGCTGCGCAGGTTCTTCAGCTCGGCTTCGGTCCGTGCGGCCTCCGCCTCGCGCCTTGCCTTTTCCGCCTCGGTCCATTTGCCTGCCAGGATGATGGCGGTGGCAGTGGTGGCGGCGAGCGAGAAGTTGAAGATGTCTCTAAGGAAGAAGAACATGAAACTTGGTCCGGGGCGGTGCTTGCGTTTCCTTCTCTCTCTGCGGCGTTCTGTCTGTTCTGTCTTGGGCTGCTCTTTCTTGAACTGCCTTTCCATCCACATGTGAACTCCCATGCCCAAAGCACAAATCACCACAATGTTGATGAGGAAGAACTTGGCGCGCTTGCCGTGCAGCAGAAACTTGGGGGCGAGAAAGAGATAGTTCATGTAGAACACCAGCAGCAGTGCAAGTGGCGAGGCCACCTGCGCACAGTATTTCTGCAGCGACAGATGGTCGTCACTGCCTACGAACATGATAGGCGTGAGGAGCATCAGCATGCAGAACATGGTGTGGAGCGCAATGCGCTGTATGGTTTCCTTGTTGGCTTTCATCATTTGTCTTTTTTTGATAGATAAATCAAAAATATGGAGGCGACATCACGTCGGCTCCATATTGTCATACACAATAAACGTCAATTTACATGTTACCGTGTCTTAAGTCCGCTGACGTAGCCGGTAACATTCTCTCGGATTAATTCTAATTTTATCTTGTTGTCTTTCTTATGGTTCTTGCTATTCGTAGCGGATGGCCTCGATGGGGTCGAGTTGTGCTGCCTTCTTGGCCGGGTACCAGCCGAAGAACACGCCGGTGAATGAGCACACGGCAAAGCTCAGCACTACACTCCATGGCTGTATGTAGATGGGCCAGTGGGCTATCAGCTTGACGGCATATGAAGCTCCCACACCCAGCAGCACTCCGATGATGCCGCCCGTGATGCTCAGCAGGATGGCCTCGATGAGGAACTGGTTGAGAATGTCTACGCCGCGGGCGCCCACACTCATGCGGAGACCAATCTCTCGGGTACGTTCGGTGACACTCACGTACATGATGTTCATGATGCCGATGCCGCCCACTATCAGTGAGATGCCTGCCACACAACCGAGCAGGATGGTCAGCATGTCGGTGGTGGAGTTCATCATCGACGCCAGCTCTTCCTGTGAGCGTATGTTGAAGTCGTCAGAGTCGCCTTCCGTGTCTTCGGTGGCCTCCTTGAGCTTGTGGTTGCGTCGCAGGATGGTTGTTATCTCGGTAGTAGCATTGTCGGTGAGGTCCTCGGTGAGGGCGGAGCACACGATGCTACCCAGATAGGTCTGAGCCAGAATACGCTTCATGACAGAGGTGTAGGGGGCGAGCACCAGGTCGTCCTGGTCCATGCCCATGGTGTTGTAGCCCTTCTTCTTCAGCACGCCGATAACGCGGAAGGGGATGGAATTGAATCTCACCACCTTGCCCACTGGGTCGCTGCCGTCAGGGAAGAGGTTGTCCACCACGGTCTGTCCGAGCACGCACACCTTGGCGCTTGCCTTGATATCAGCGTCGGTGAACATCTCGCCTTCGTCGACAGAGAGCTGCCGGATGGCGAGATAGTCCTGGTTCACGCCGTAGATGCTCGATGGTGTGTTGTTGCTTCCGTATATGAACTGTCCGGAGCTGTTCACCACCGGACTGATGGCGGAGATGTAGTTACACTCGTCTTTCAGTGACTGATAGTCGTTCATCTTGAGCGTTTCCATCGACGAGGCATCCTGTCTGACACCGCCTCGCATGTCGGCACCCGGATGAATCATGATCATGTTTGATCCCATCTCGGCTATGTTGGCCTGTATGCTCTTCTTGGAGCCTTGTCCGATGGCGAGCATAGTGATGACCGAGGCGACACCGATGATGATGCCGAGTGCGGTGAGGAAGGAGCGAAGCTTGTTGGCTCCTATTGCCCGGATGGCTATCTTGAAAAGATTCGTATAGTTCATGTCGCTTCTTTGTTATTCGTCGGTATTGGGTGGCAGGGCTGCCAGTCCCTCGGCTGCCGACAGTATGTTCTTGTTGTATTCGTCGCTGATTACCTTGCCGTCGCGCAGCATGATGTTGCGGCTCGAGTAGTTGGCAATGTCGGGGTTGTGGGTCACGAAGATGATGGTGCGGCCTTGTGCATACAATTTCTGGAAGAGTACAAGTATCTCGAACGATGTGCGTGTGTCGAGGTTACCCGTTGCCTCGTCGGCAAGTATGACGGCGGGATTGTTCACCAGTGCTCGGGCTATTGCCACGCGCTGCATCTGTCCACCCGACATCTGGTTGCTCTTGTGGTAGAGGCGGTTGCCCAGTCCCACAGCCTTCAGGGCTTCCACGGCGCGTTCGTGCCGTTCCTTGGCGGTCACTTCTGAGTTGTACATCAGCGGCAGTTCCACGTTTTCCACGCTGGTGGTCTTCGGCAGCAGGTTATAGTTCTGGAAGATGAAGCCTATCTTGCGGTTGCGCAGTATGGCGCGCTGCGACTTGCTCATCTTTCTCACCGATACCCCGTCGAGATAGTACTCTCCGCTGGACGGCGTGTCGAGACATCCCAACTGGTTGAGCAGTGTAGACTTGCCCGACCCCGATTTACCCATGATGGTCACGAACTCGCCCTCGTAGATTTTGAACGATACACCTCGCAGGGCATGCACGATTTCGTCGCCCACGGTGAACTCGCGTTTCACGTTGTCGAGTTCTATGACTACCTTCTTATCGTTTGGCATAATAGTTTACTTTTTCTTGTTCTTTCCTGGAGGGCCCGGTGCGAAGGGACTTTTCTCTCCGCTGTCGGCAGTGGCGTCGTCGTCTTCAGGGTTGGCAGCCTGTGCCTTCACGTTGGTCACCACTACGGTGCCCTTGCTCACGCCGCTCAGTATCTCAGTGCGTGTGCCGTCGGTGATGCCCAGTGTCACGGCATGTGCACGGAACACGTTGCCCTCCTTGGTCCACACCTTGTTCTTGCCCTTGCAGTCTATAATCTTGGCTCCGTTCACGGTCTCCTTGGTAGGAGTGAAGCGCAGGGCCTTGCTCAGCACGTTGGTCACGCCTGTCTTCTCGAGTGTGAAGATGGTCACGTTGGCGGTGAGTCCTGGCTTTAACTTGAGGTCAGCATTGGGAGCGCTGATCACTACTTCGTAGGTCACCACGTTGTTGGTAGTCGTGGCTTCCTGGCGCACCTGTGTCACGGTGCCTTGGAACGTGTCGTCCGGATAGGTGTCCACGGTAAAGGTTACGCGCTCGCCGGCTTTCACGTCGCCTATGTCGGCCTCGTCAACGTCTGCCACAACCTGCATGTTGGTCAGGTCATTGGCTATGGTGAAGAGTTCAGGCGTGTTGAAGCTGGCAGCCACGGTCTGTCCTTCCTCCACCGACTTCGAGAGTACCACGCCGTCAATGGGCGAGGTGATGGTGGCATAGCCGAGGTTGGTCTGTGCCTTGGCCACCATTTCCCTGGATGAAGCCACGCTCTCTTTGGCCTTGTTGTAGTTGAGCAGTGCGTTGTCGTAGTCGTCGGCGCTCACGAGTCCCTTCTTGTAGAGGGTCTTGTAGCGGTTGAAGTTGGCTTGCTCATACCTCATGGTGCTCTCTGCACTTGCCAGGTTGGCCTTGGCTGTGTTCAGTTCGCTGATGAGGTTGGTCTTGTCGAGTTCGGCGATAACCTGTCCTTTCTTGACCACGCTGTTGTAGTCTACATAGAGCTTGCTCACGATACCCGACACCTGAGTACCGACCGTTACCGATGTCACCGGCTCGATGGTGCCTGTGGCGGTGATGCTCTTGGTGATGGTGCCAGTTTCTACCTTGGCTGTGTCGAACTGGAGGGTTGCCTTGTCTTTCTTGCCCGAGAGGAGCCAGAAGGCAATAGCCACGATGACTATCACCACTACGGCAATCCATACTTTGCTGATCTTCTTCATATTGTTGTTTTCTTTGTGTCAGTTAAAATGTTATCCTTACATAGACAATCCTTCACCCTCGTAGAACTTCAGCATTTGCTGATTGAGAATAGCCATATATTTGCTCTGTAGTTCGTCTTGTTGTGCGTTGAGCAGGTTAGTCTTGCCGGTCATCAGTTCCACGATGTTCTTCAGTCCGAGGCGGAACTGCTCGCTGAGCAGGTCGTAGCTGGCCTGTTGGCTTTCCACGTTGGTTTGGGCAGAGCGGAACTTGTTTTGGTTCGTTACGGCGTCAATCCAGTAGCCTTCAATGGTGGTGTAGAGCTGCTTTTGCTTTTCCTTGAGTTCGAGCAGGCTGCTCTCGCGCTGCAGTTGTGCCTTGCGCACGGCCGTCTTGGTCTTGCGCTGGTCGAAGAGTGGCACGGTGATGCTCACGCCTGCACCGAGGTCGAAGTTGGTCTTCAGCTGGCTGCCCCATCCGTCCTTACTCATGGTGGTGGTGTTGGTGCCGGCACTGGCCTGCAGGTTCACCTGTGGCATGCGTCCGGCCTTGGCGATGGCCATATTGAGGTCGCTCGATTCTATGCCGAGCTTGCTGCTCTCTATTTCGGGGCGGTAGGTGAGTGCTGCCTCATACACGCTGTTGAGTGCCGGTATCTCTGCCAGTGCCTGTTGGTCGGTGGTGGCGGGTATGGCCACGTCGAAGGTCTGGTCGTCGGTGATTTCGAGTAGCTGTTTCAGTTGCAGCTTATAGCGGCGCAAGTTGCTTTCTGCCTCCACGATGTTGTATTGGTCCTTGGCCACCTGTGCGGTGAGCTGTGCCAGGTCGGCTTTCGACATCTTGCCCACCTTGAGCATTTCCTTGCCCCGTTCCTCGTTTTTCCGGCTTGTTTCCAGGCTCTGCTTGTTCACCTTGATGGCCTCGTCGGTGTAGAGTATCTGCACGTAAATCTGTGCTATCTGCTCTTGTATGGAGTTGGCGGTGTATGCCGAGTCGAGCTCAGCCTGCCGGGCAGTCACCTGGTTCAGTTTCATCTGGTTGCGCTTCTGGTTGCCGTCCCATACGGTCCAGTTGGCACCTACAGTGTAGCTTCCGTTATAGTACACCTTGTCCACGCTGGAGTGTACATATCCGTTGGAAACGGTGCTCGAGCCTGACTCTGGCCAGGGGCGGTAGGTCACGTTCTGGCTGGTCGAGAAGTTGAGTGATGGGAGCAGTGCCGATTTCGACTGGAGCACGTCTTCCTGTGCGCTCTTTTTGGTGATGATAGACTTCTGCAGCTGTATGTTGTTTTGCAGTGCATAGTCTACACAGTCCTTCAGTGTCCATTGCTTGGCGCTTTGGGCAAAGAGGTTTCCCGAGAGGGTGAGCATCAGTGCGGCTCCTATGATTACAGATTTCTTCATGTCCGTCTTGTTGATTTCGGTTGCAAAGTTACGGTTTTCGCTTTTCCTGCAAAAATATAATATAAGTTCGGCGAAAGTTAATAGACGAATTTCCTCATTCCTCTATTTCCCCGTTCTGCCGTTAACATTTGTTTGCTCTTAGCGTGTGGCGCGTCGGTGGTTGAAGCGCAGACCGAGTCCAAGCATCAGGTAGTTGGGATGCTTGAAGTCGTTCAGACAGTAGCCGATGTTGGCAAAGAGGGCGCGGGTGATGCCGAGCTTGAGGTTGACTGTCTCGTAGACACCCTTGAAATCGCCCTTGTTGTTGACAAAGTTCTGCCCGATGCCGATGTTGATGGTGAAGTAGGGCATGACGAACTCGGCCCTGCCCGAGAGTCCGAGTGCCATCTGCTTGCCTGTGGAGGGGCGGCTGATTTGCTGCACATCATAGATGTCGTCCACCTCAATGTTGGCGCTGCGGTCGTAGACACCGTCGAGCGAGACACCGAGGTTGAACCAGTGGTTGAGGTTGTACATCGGGTTGAAGTTGAAGCCGAACACGGCAAAACTGCCCGGGATGACCAGTGGCACATTCTCTTCCGTGTAGTAGCCGCGTCGTCGCCACGAACCGAAGAGGGTGAGGTCGTAGCTCACGTGGCGCTGGAAGGCAGGGTGGCTGTATGTGGTGGGCGTGAGCGCCTGTCGGTTGGGATAGTATGCCACGGAGAGCCGTGGCCCAGTGGTGTTGAGACCGTAGTTGGGAAACTTGGTGTTGCCGTTGGAAAAGTGCGACACCGACCACCCGATGTTCACGTCCACTTGCCGTGAAAGTCGCCATGCCAGATAGGCATCGAGGTTGATGTAAGCCGTCACGTGCGAGCCTATGACCAGGTTGTCGGGATTGGTCTCGCGGTCGTAGGGGTGCCATCCGAAGGTGAGTCCGAGGTTCCACTCGTAGTTAAAAGTCAGTTGTCGTGAGAGCCGGGCTATCTGTGCCCCTTGGAAGATGAATGCCGAGAAGGGGTTGCCCAGTTGCGGGTTGAAGTCGTGGCGTGCCACGCCAATGCCTTGGTACACACCTTTATATATATGTGCCATTTCGCTCTCGGGCGGTGGCATGAAGGCATACTTCAGTTTGGCGCTGGCGGCATGGTTCATGGTTCGCAGTTCGAAGTTCTGTCCTTGCAGATAGGAGTTGGTGTGCAGAATGGTGCCCTGCATGAATTCGGCTTCAATGCGGTGCACCCATGCCTGGCGGAGCTTGCCTTCGGCACTATGCGTCAGCGAGTCCGTTTCCTGTTGTGCCCATGCGCCTGTGGCATGGCAGAGCAACAGGATGAGGCTGTATGTGAGGCTGCGCAATTTCATGGCATAGGTTGTTTTTCTTTGAAGGGGTAGCCCAAGCCTTCGTGAAAGGTTGCCAATGCAGAAGGAGGAAAATGCCCCATTGTTGTAATCCATAGTTCGAACACAGCTTATTTGTTGGCAAAAGTATGAAAAATGTGGTAATTGTGCAAATGTATACCGATTTTTAAGAAAGTTATCCAAGTTGTTGAATCGGATGAAGAGAGTCGCTTGCAAGCCATACCGCTGTTGTAAAAAGTTTGTTACTCTGCCGTTAGCGCTGTCTTAGTGTGCCATTAATGATGCATCAGTGTGCCGTTAGCGATAGGTTGGCGTGCCATTTCCTGCATTTCCGGTTGCGGGTGTTCTCTAAATACATCCTTTCTCTCCGTATTGTAAATCTGCCGGAACATTCGCGTATAGGTAAGAACAAAAATGTCAATTCCCTTCCGGGGAATAGGCAAAACAATCGGTAAAAAGAATTTATCGGGCAAAAAGTTTGACACATA
>ULUS01001574.1_pt1 | contig 11829 bp, 8 predicted proteins | sample 1958761 | NCBI WGS metagenome assembly ULUS01 (sample SAMEA4835767, study PRJEB28245) | human gut metagenome | biome: gut microbiome; material: fecal sample | place: Denmark | collected 2008
AGTTTATGTACTAATTTATTGTTCTAAACCTTTCTGCTGGTTTCAAAAACCGAAGGCAAAGATACAAATTATATTTGAATCAGCAAAATATAGTAGCGGTTTTTATGATTTTTAGTAGATGAAATCGTCTGTTTGCTATATCGGGTTTGCAAAATTCATGTTTTGTACTTTCTTTTGCTAGATTTGTTAAACAAAATGGAGAGAAATGAAATATATTCTTAACAAATTACCTTTTTTTTTGGATTTTTCGATAATAAATAGTACCTTTGTGCGCAGTTAAAACGTTATTACATATAAATGAGATAAAATGGCGAAAGATAAGATTGCTTTTGTGTGCAGCAATTGTGGACAGGAAAGTGCCAAATGGATGGGCAAATGTCCTAGCTGCGGACAATGGAATACATTTAAGGAGATTCGCATTGCTGCCGATTCCGGATCGCAGGCTGCGAAGAATGCCGGAATGACCATGCGTCATGGTGGGGCTGCCACGATGTTTGGCGGGCAGCACAGCGAGCATGATGCTGCGCCGATGAAACTTCGCGATATTTCTGCGATTGATGAACCGCGCATCGATATGAGGGACGAGGAACTGAATCGTGTGCTGGGTGGCGGAATGGTTCCCGGCAGCATCACGCTCCTGGGCGGTGAACCGGGAATCGGTAAGAGTACGCTCACCTTGCAGACTATTCTGAACATGACTGACCGCCGCATCCTGTATGTGAGCGGAGAGGAGAGTGCCCATCAGATCAAGCTCCGTGCCGACCGGTTGGCTAAAGGACAGGCAATGCTCAGAGATGGCTCTTCTGCTGACACACTGAAAACGGCTTCTCTTTCACCAGAAGGAGCTTTTGATCATATTACGGTTTTCTGCGAAACACAATTGGAGAAAATCTTTAGCCATATTCAGAAAGTCGCTCCTCAGCTGATAGTTATAGATTCTATCCAAACAATTGCTACGGAAGAAGTAGACAGTTCGCCAGGTTCTGTTTCCCAAGTTCGCGAGTGTGCAGCCTCCCTGCTCCGTTTTGCCAAGACGAGTGGCATTCCGGTCATTCTGATAGGTCATATTAATAAGGAGGGAACGCTTGCCGGACCAAAGATTTTGGAGCACATCGTAGATACGGTAATTCAGTTTGAGGGCGACCAGCATTACATGTACCGCATCTTGAGAAGCATCAAAAACCGATTCGGAAGTACTTCTGAGTTGGGAATCTACGAGATGATGCAAGGCGGACTCCGACAGGTGAGCAATCCTTCAGAGTTGCTGCTTACTGAAGATCATGACGGGCTTTCGGGTGTTGCCATCAGCGCAGCCATCGAGGGTGTCCGCCCGTTCCTGGTAGAGACGCAGGCTTTGGTTTCAACAGCTGCCTATGGAACTCCGCAACGTTCGGCAACGGGTTTTGACCAGCGCCGTTTGAACATGCTCCTGGCGGTTCTGGAGAAACGTGTGGGGTTCAAACTGATGCAGAAGGATGTGTTCCTGAATATTGCCGGTGGATTGAGAGTCACCGATCCTGCCATGGACTTGAGTGTGTTGGCAGCCGTATTGAGCAGTAATGTTGACGCGCCTATAGAGCAAGGTTGGTGTATGGCAGGCGAGGTAGGTCTGAGCGGTGAAGTCCGTCCGGTGAGCCGCATCGAGCAGCGTATTGCTGAGGCTGAAAAATTGGGATTCCAGCACATTATCATCCCGAAATACAACAATCATGGTTTCGACCATAAGAAATATAAGATAGAAATTCATCCCGTAAGGAAGGTGGAAGAAGCATTCCGCTGCCTGTTTGGGTGAAGTAAAAAGTAATCATACAGTTCAAAATTCAAAGTAAAATGAAGGATTCAGTAATCATTGTGAGCGGCGGCATGGATAGCATCACGCTGCTCTACGATAAGAAAGACGAGATTGCACTCGGCATTAGTTTTAACTATGGAAGTAATCATAACGAGCGTGAAATTCCTTTCGCCAAGATGCATTGTGAGCGTTTGGGAATCAAGCATATTACGATAGATTTGGGTTTCATGCATCAGTATTTCAAGAGTTCTCTTCTTGAAGGTGCCGATGCAATTCCTGAGGGTCATTATGCTGATGATAATATGAAGAGTACGGTGGTTCCTTTCCGTAATGGAATCATGCTGAGCATTGCCATCGGCATTGCTGAGAGTAATAATCTGAAGAAAGTTTTCATCGCTAACCATGGTGGCGATCATACGATTTACCCAGACTGCCGTCCGGAGTTTATCAAGGCGATAGATGAGGCTGCTGAAGCAGGAACGTTCGTTGATGTGCGCGTGGTGGCTCCTTATACGAATATTACCAAAGGGCAGATTGCGGAGATAGGCAAGAAGTTGGGCATTGACTATGCTGAAACCTGGAGCTGCTATAAGGGCGGTGAGAAGCATTGTGGCAAATGCGGAACCTGCGTTGAGCGCAAGGAAGCTTTGGCCGAGGTGGGTATTGAGGATACTACCGAGTATGAAAAATAAGGATGACGACGAACCAGGCGTTCTTAGTTCCCTATATATAATAAGGTGTAATCAGAATAAATATAATAAAAGAAAAATGAAAACAGCGATTTTATCTGCGGCTCTGATGCTTGCATCAACCGTTGCAATGGCTCAGAAGAGCAACTTCCAGTTGAATGTGGATTTGAAGAATTTCAATTCCGATTCTGTACTTGTTTACAAGGGCAGAAATGTTAAGATGGATACGGTTTTGGTGAAGAATGGCAAGTTTACCTATTCTGCAAACCTTGATAAGGCAGCCGGATACGTTTTCCTCTCACCTGAAGCTTATCGTGGTGCTGGTCAGTTTATGTTCAACCTGCCTTGTGTTCCTGGCGAGAAGGCTGAAGTTAAGGGTGATGCAAAGACCCGCTTCGATATTTCGGGTTCTAAGTTCTATCAGCAGTATCATGAAGTAGATGTTCTGCTGGAGAATGCTAATAAGGAGTTGAGAGATTACGAAGCTTCCCTGAACCAGAGAATCAAGAATGGTGAGACCCAGCAGACCATCATGGCAGAGTATGAGCAGAAGGCTCCTGCCCTGCAAAAGGCAAAGGACGATAAGATTTTCGATTTCGTAAAACAGCATCCTGATTATGAGGCTTGTGCTACTATCTTCGAGCAGTTTGATGATGTCAGCAAGATGGAGAAACTGCTGGGCTTGCTCTCTGAGAATGTGAAGAACGGCAGAATGAAGGCTTTCTACCAGCCAATGATTGATATGGCTAAGAAGCGTGCTGAGGCTGAGGAGAAGGCTAAGAAGGTGCAGGCTGCCGGTGTTGAGGCTCCTGACTTCACGCTGAAGGATATTAAGGGAAATGATTTCAAGCTTTCCAGCCTTCGCGGTAAGATTGTAGTTCTTGACTTCTGGGGTTCATGGTGCGGATGGTGCATCAAGGGAATGCCTAAGATGAAGGAGTATTACGAAAAGTACAAGGGTAAGTTTGAAATTCTTGGTGTAGATTGTAATGATACAGAGGCTAAGTGGAAGGCTGCTGTTGAGAAGCACCAGCTGCCATGGATTCATGTTTACAATTCTAAGGACAGCAAGGTTCTCAGCGATTACGCTGTTCAGGGTTTCCCTACAAAGATTGTGATTGATGCTAACGGTAAGATTATCAAGACTATTGTTGGCGAGGATCCTGCTTTCTACACTTTGCTTGATGAAGTGTTGGGCAAGTAATGTTACATAAAACAATGTCGCCCTGTAAGTGCAAAATTACATTTGCTCTTACAGGGCGATTTTTTGTTTGTTCAGTATTTTATTTCTTTTTCTTTTTCAATTCCAGTTTCGGAATCTTGATTTTCTGTCCGGCTTTTACGGTGTTTGTACCATTCAGGGCTTCTACGTAGCATTCCATGCCCGAACCTAAATGGCGGGTGCTGATCTGTTCGAGGGTCTGACCGGCGCCAACCGTAACGGTTTGGGCAACTCCTACGATTCGGTAAGCTCCCGTGCGTACGCGAGCATCCTTATCATACTGGGATGATGCTATTTTCGAAGTAGCCTTTTCTTCGGCTTTATCTTTAGCCTTTTCTTTCGCTTCAGCCTTAGCTTTTGCTTTAGTCTGCTTGGCTTTTTCAGCGCTAGCACTTTCCTCATCCGAATTTTCAGCCAGTTTTACTGCTTCTGCAGTTTTTGCCATACGGATGCTGTCTTCCATCGCTTTCTGGCGGAGTTTCTGTTCCTGAGAGAGTGGGGCGGCAGCTGGTTTGGCTGGGACTTTCTTGGCTGGAGCCTGGTGATACTGGTTTAGCTGCATGGCTAGATGATCGCGCTGGGCAGTCATCTGACCATAGTTGAAGGCAAACCATCCCATTCCGCCAATCAAAGCTACTACGATGAGACAGACTGCAACGACCAGATAGCGAGGAATAACAATATGATGAGAATTGGAAGATTCTTCTTCCTCCTCTTCTTCTTCAGATTCATCTGATGCAGGTACTGCAGGTTCAACAACTGCTTTCAGGGCTTGCTGTTGCTGGGCTAATTCAAGCTTCTCTTGCTCCAGTCTTTCCTGCTCCAGCCTTTCCTGCTCTTGCTTTTCTTTTTCAAGCTTTTCTTTCTGTATTCTTTCCTGCTCCAGTTGGGCTTGTTTTAATTTTTCCAGTTTAGCTTGTTCAATAGCAATTTGCTTTGCCAGTTCGTCTTCGGCTTCTTTTTCCTTTTCCTTTTCTGATTCGATTACGACAACCTCCGGATTTGGAGTTGCAGTTTTTTCTTCGTCCAGAAAATCGATTACTTGTGCAGGAGCATCTTCTGTCTGTTCTTCTCCAAACTTCTCATCTATTTCATCGAAATCTACGCCGTCATTTACCACCACCGTTTCAAATTGGGCGAATGGCTTGTTTACGATTTCTTTCAGGATGTTGTCAGGCGTGAAGGTGAGTTTGTCTCTGCCTTCAATGGTGAAGCGCTCGCCCGTGTTCACATTGATGCTTTCACGGTCTTTCGTGGCCTGTACCTTAAAAGTGCCCAGCCATTTTATCTTCACCTGCTTGTCGGCATCGAGTCCCTGGTTGCACACATCAAACATCTTCCGGATGAAGAGTTCTGCTTCCACCTGGCTCAGCCCGCTTTTGTCAGCAAGTAGTTTTCCGAGTGTATTTAAACTGAATTTGCTCATTGCTCATCCCCTCCATTCTTTAGTTTTTCCTTGACCGAAGCAACCGGTCGGAAACCCAACACCAACTTAGGCGGCACCAGCTGGCGCTTTTTGGTAGTAGGATTAACCACCACTCGCTCCATGCGCTTCTTCACTTCGAAGGTGCCAAAATTGGGGATAGAGACAGCTTCTCCATCCTCAAACTCGGCAATCATAGCGTCTATCGCCTTGCGCACCAACTTCTGGGTGTCTTCCTGCGAATAGCCGGTTTGCTGAGCCAGTTCAGCGATGTATTCCTTATTGTTCATATTTATTTAATATGTAGTCAAATTTTCTTAAACTCCAGGCTATGGGGGAGAGAATGATTATTTCACCACCTTGCCATAGAGGTCAAATTCCTCGCTTGCAGTAATTTCTACCTGATAGAAACAACCCACGCGCAGACGCTTCTCATCGGCACGGATCAGAACCTCAGGGTCTACTTCCGGAGAGCAGAACTCTGTTCGTCCGATGTAGTAATCGCCTTCCTTGCGGTCGATGATAACGGTCATGGTTTTGCCCACTTTATCAGCCTCAACCTCAGAGCTGATGTCTTGCTGCAGAATCATCAGTTCGTCCAGTCGGCGCTGTTTTACTTCGGCAGGCACATTGTCTTCGTAGTGGGTGGCGCTGTAGGTTCCTTCTTCCTCAGAGTAGGCAAAGGCGCCCATGCGCTCAAATCTCTGTTCGCGTACGAAGTCGAGGAGCTCGTGGAAATCCTCATCTGTCTCGCCTGGGAAACCAACCATCAGCGTAGTGCGGATGTGAATGCCTGGCACGCGTTCGCGGATGGCCTTCAGCAGATTGATGGTTTCCTGCTTCGTTACGTGGCGATGCATGCTGGTGAGCATGTGGTCGCTGATGTGCTGGAGGGCAATGTCGAGATATTTGCATACGTTTGGCTTCTCGCGCATCACGTCCAGAAGATCCATAGGGAACTGATTTGGATAAGCATAATGCAGGCGAATCCATTTCACGCCCGGAATATCAGCCATCTCGCTGATGAGTTCGGTAATATGATGCTTGCCGTCAATATCTACGCCGTAGTAGGTGAGTTCCTGAGCGATAATCTGAAACTCCTTCACGCCTTCTGCTACCAGTTCGCGCACCTCCTGCAGAATCTCTTCCTTCTGACGGGAAACGTGCTTGCCGGTGATGATAGGAATGGCGCAGTAGGCACAGTGGCGGTTGCAGCCCTCAGCTATCTTGATGTAGGCATAATGGCGCGGAGTGGTGAGATGACGCTGGCCGTTGCAGGATGAAACTTCAGCCTTGCCGAGTTCCTGCAGGAGCTGCTTGTAGTTGAATTTGCCGTAGAACTTATCCACTTCGGGCATTTCTTCTTCCAGTTCCTTCTGGTAGCGCTGCGAGAGGCAGCCCATTACGTAGAGCTTTCTGAGTCGGCCTTCTTCCTTAGCCTGGATAAACTCCAGGATGGTGTCGATGCTTTCCTGCTTTGCATCCTCGATGAATCCGCACGTATTGATGACGGCAATCTCGCCCTGAGGGCGCTTTGAATCGTGAACACAATGGTAGCCGTTTGCCTCAAACTGCTTCATCAGCAACTCGCTGTCTACGAGGTTCTTCGAGCAGCCCAGGGTTATAATATCTATCTGATTTTTCTTCATTTTCTAATTTTTAAAGAGCGAGTCTACGAATTCTGTCTTGTTGAAGAGCTGCAGATCTTCCATACCTTCGCCCAGTCCGATGTATTTTACAGGCACCTTGAGCTGGTCGCTGATGCCGATGACAACGCCGCCCTTAGCGGTTCCGTCGAGCTTGGTGATGGCGAGCGAGGAGATGTTGGTAACGGCAGAGAACTGCTTAGCCTGCTCGAATGCATTCTGTCCGGTACTTCCGTCGAGCACGAGCATTACCTCGTCTGGTGCTTCAGGCATTACCTTCTTCATCACTTCCTTTATTTTCTTGAGCTCATTCATCAGGTTCACCTTGTTATGCAGTCGTCCTGCCGTATCGATGAGCACCACGTCGGCGCCGTTTGCCTTGGCGCTCTGCAGGGTGTCGAATGCCACGCTTGCCGGGTCGCTTCCCATCTGCTGTTTCACTACAGGCACGCCCACGCGCTCGCCCCAGATGCAAATCTGCTCTACGGCAGCGGCACGGAAGGTGTCGGCAGCTCCCAGAACAACCTTCTTGCCAGCCTTCTTAAACTGGTAAGCCAGCTTGCCGATGGTGGTTGTCTTGCCCACGCCGTTTACGCCTACTACGAGGATAACGTAAGGCTTATGATCGGCAGGAAGTTCCCAGTCTGCCAGGTCATCGCTGTGATTCTCGGAGAGGAGAATGGCTATTTCCTCGCGCAGAATGCGGTTGAGCTCGCTGGTTGAAACATATTTATCGCGGGCCACACGTTCTTCGATGCGGCGGATAATCTTGACCGTGGTTTCTACACCTACGTCTGAAGTGATGAGTACCTCTTCGAGATCGTCGAGCACATCATCATCGACGGTAGATTTTCCGGCAACGGCGCGCGCCAGTTTGCCAAACACACTCTCCTTGGTTTTTTCAAGTCCCTTATCGAGAGTTTCCTTCTTTTTGTTGCTGAATAATCCGAATAATCCCATAATCTTGTTTTTATTTTCTGCAAAGATACTCATTTTTTTTTATTTTATGGCTTTTTCACTTGCTTTTTCGCCCTTTTCAAGAAAAAAAGTAAAGATTTAGAGGGTTTTATGTCATGACAGAAGGGTTTTTACTGATAATGTGGGTTAATTAAGGTTTAATAAATAATGTTGTCTGCTACAAAAAACAAATCGCCCTGCAAAGGGCAGAAGCGGTTCTGCTTCTGGATCCCTGCAGGGCGTTCTGTTTATTTCTTCATCATTTCCTTTACGGCTCTTTCGAGCTGGGTATCATGGCCATTGATGAAATCTTCCGGACTGTTGTAAACCTCGATGTCTGGGTTCAGCTGGGTGTTCTCGCCGAACACGCCACGCATGTCGCGGCAGCCTACCTGAGGAATACCGAATACCAGCGTGTTGTCCATCAGCGTTTCCCACCATACGGCTGTCATGGTTCCTGCTACAGGAGCACCGATCAGCTTGCCGATTCCGAGTTCCTTGTAAACCCATGGGAAACCGTGACCGTTGCTGTAATCGTTCTCGCAGATCATGACGCAAGATGGCTTCACCCATTTGTTGAACGGATCGCGGCCAACTACCTTACCGTGAGGCACAAACTCCTGATACTGCTTGCCGTTGAGCAGGGTGCAGAGATCATCGTGCAACCAGCCGCCACCATTATGGCGCTCGTCTACGATTACAGCGTCTCTGTTTCGGTTCTTGTCGCTCAGCAGTTCGCTGTAAACGGTGCGGAAACTCTCCGAATCCATCGCCTTAACGTGAACATAAGCGATGCGTCCGCCCGAAATGCTGTCAACGAAAGCGCGGTTGCGGTCTACCCATCGCTTGTAGAGCAGGTTGTTGAGTTTGCCCTGAGAGATAGCCTTCACCGTAACCTCCTTCTTCTTGCCCTTGGCGTTTCTGATGCCGAGGCGTACATTCTTGCCAACCTTTCCGTCGAGCAATGGGAAGTAGTCCATTCCGGCTTTAATCTCCTCGCCGTCGATGCTCTCGATGATGCTGCCGGCTGTAACGCCCGTATTCTTCACATCGAAAGGACCACGCTTGATAATCTCCTGAATCTTCAGGCCGTCGCCCTGATACTGAGGGTCGAAGAAGACACCCAGATTGGCGGTGGTAAGCGCGCTGTTCGAAGCGTAGTAGCGGGCTCCTGTATGCGAAGCGTTCAGCTCGCCAAGCATTTCGCTCAACATCTCCTGGAAGTCGAAATTGTTGTTGATGTAAGGCAGGAACTTCTCATAGGTCTTGCGGTAACCTTCCCAGTCAACACCATGAATCTTAGGGTCGTAGAACTTGTCTTTCACCTGTCGCCATACGTGGTCGAAGAGATACTGGCGCTCCTCGGCTGGCTTATAGTTGAAGTTAGCCTCAAAGCTGATGTTCTTGGTGCTGAATCCGCTCAGATCCACCTTCTTGATGCTGCTTCCGTTGCAGATGAAGAGGTTCTTCACATCCTTGTCGGTCTGTAGGTTGCCCTGGCCTACGCCCTTCATCACGAGCTTGGTAGAGCCGTCCTTCAGGTCGTGCTGCCAGAGGTCGTAATCATCCTCGAAGGCTGCCTGGTAGTAGAGCTTGTCGCCGTCTTTAGAGAGAACAGCATCGCCCATGTGCGAAGAGTTTGCAGTGAGGCGTACGATTCTGTCGCGGCAGTTTTCGATGTCCAGCTCCAGTGGCTTCACTTTTTCCACCTCTATCTTTCCGGTCTTCTTCTGCTTTTCGTCAGCCTTCTTTTTAGCCTCTTCCTTCTTCTCGTCTTCCTTCTTCTCCTTTTCGTCCTTGTTGGCGTCAGCCAGTTCTATTTCTTCCTTGCTCATGTTGAAGCGGTTGTAGGCGTCCAGGTCGAAGAACATGATGTAGGCATCGTCTTCAGCTCCCCAGCTTCCATGACTGCGGTAGCCGGCTCTGTCGCTCTGGAAGAGCATTGCCTTGCCGTCGAGCACCCATTTGCCGTTGCTGTCGCTGTAACCGGAATTGGTCAGGTTGTGAACCTCCTTGCCGTCAGCCTTTACCAGCGCAATATCCTGGTTGTTCCAGCCGCCGTTGCCGATATAGGTTGAAAGGAGCCATTTGCTGTCTGGTGACCATTCGAAATCGATGTCTCCATCGCTGTAAGAGTAGACGTATTTGCCATCGAGCACGGTACGGATTTCCTTCGATTTCAGATTGACGATGCGGAGTGCAGCGCGGTCTTCGAAGAAAGCCACTTCCTTGCCGTCAGGAGAGTATTGAGGATACTGCGATGTAATGCCTGTTTTCACCAGCTGCTCTTCCTCGATGTCGGTAGCGTAGGTGAAGTTCTTCTCTTTCTCGTTCTTGATCTTAGACTGGTAAATCTGCCATACGCCATTGCGCTCGGCTGCATAGACCAGTGCTCTGCCGTCTGGCGAGAAACTCAGGTTGCGCTCCTGCTGCGGTGTGTCGGTAATGCGCTTGGTAGTGGTGTATTCTACAGAAGTTACGTATACGTCGCCATGCATCACGAAAGCCACTTCCTTGGCGTCTGGCGAAACGGAAATCTCTGTAGCTCCCCAGCTTTTAATCTGACGTACGAGGCTTGGAGCGTCATTATCTGTTGTAATGGAGATGTTCACCTTCTGAGGCTCTCCACCTTCTTTCACGGTGTAGATTTCGCCATCATATCCGTAGCAGAGCAGGTCGGCGCTGGATGCAGTGAGGAATCTTACCGGATTGCCTTTGTGGTGGGTAATCTGCTTGTCGCTTGAACTGTTGAGGCTGCGGCGGTAGATATTGAATGTGCCGTCCTGCTCGCTCAGATAGAAGAATGATTTCTCGTCTGATGTCCATACTGGCGAGCGGTCTTCGCCGGCAAAGGTAGTCTGCTTGGCAAACTTTCCGTTACTTTTCAGCCAGATGTCGCGAGCGATAGGTGATTTCTGATGTTTGCGCCATGGGTCTTCGTATCCCTTTTTGTCGTGGTAGAGAATGTCGCCGTTCTTGGCGATGCTGATATCCTCCATGGTGAGGGTAGAGAAGAGTTCCGGTCTTCCGCCCTTGGTGCTTACCTTATATACTTGTGGGAATGTGTTGTCGCCGAAGATGATGCTCTGGGCTGTAGGCTGCAGACTGGCAGAGTAGAGCACATGGTCGTTGTCTGCAAAGGCGATAGGTGTTTCGCTGCCGCTGTTGGTGGTGAGTCGGGTAGGAGCACCGCCTTTTGCATCGATTACGAAGATGTCGAGACTTCCTTCGCGGTTAGACTGGAAGGCAATTTTCTTGCTGTCAGGGCTCCATACAGGATGCGAATCGAAGGCTGCATGGGTTGTGAGCTGTCGTGCTTCACCGCCGTTGACAGAAACACTGTAGAGGTCGCCCTTATAAGCGAAGGCGATGGTTGTGCCATCGGGTGAGATGGCTGGGTAGCGCATCCAGAGCGGATGTTCTTCTGCGCTGGCAGAGAGTGCTGCTGAGAGCAGGGCTACTGAAAAGATTAACTTTTTCATTTGCGTATGTTTTATGTTTGAATATGCGTTATAAAAATCTCTTCTCTTTCGGGGCCAGAATACTGTTTCTTGCTCCTAACGGATGCAAAGGTAGGTATTTTTTGCGATATTTAAGCATAAAAAAAGAAAAAAGTGAGAAAAAGTTTGGTGTATTCAAAAAATATATGTACCTTTGCAGCCGCAAATAAGAAAAGTGGCTGATTGCGTTATTGGTTAGCTGGTTTGCGTTTTGAAAAGTGTTGGTTCCGTAGCTCAGTTGGATTAGAGCAACAGCCTTCTAAGCTGTGGGTCTTGGGTTCGAACCCCAACGGAATCACTATAATAAGCAAAATGAAACTTATTTGTACAAAATAGCGTGAGAGAACAATAGTAGTAAGTTGCTTATTCATAGGTACTTATCTCTGTTGTTCTTTTTGTTTTTAAATATATTTTATCACTTATTCCTCTTTTATGTACTCTTTTTGTAAATAGCTGTTAATCAATATGTTATGAATTTGACGTATTGAGAAATCATCCATGTGTATTACAAATGTGTTATCAAAAAGCGCTAATGTGTTATCAGAATAGAGAAGTTAAAATCCTTAATGACCTTAATGACCGTGACCTTAATGACCGGAA
>ULUS01009389.1_pt1 | contig 11754 bp, 9 predicted proteins | sample 1958761 | NCBI WGS metagenome assembly ULUS01 (sample SAMEA4835767, study PRJEB28245) | human gut metagenome | biome: gut microbiome; material: fecal sample | place: Denmark | collected 2008
TTATATTAAACATATAGCTATGGATAAACAATCAAGATACGCAGAACTGATCTCTCAGATAGAAGTATTCGCGAATGATGCTGACCATCCTATCAGCGTATTGTGTAATTGTGCTGCAGTAATGAAGGTAATCTTTCCAGAGGAATATTTCTGGGTAGGTTTCTATATTGTAGATGGTGACGAACTGTACCTCGGTCCGTTCCAGGGCACACCGGCATGTACACGCATCAAGTTCGGACGCGGAGTATGTGGCACGGCATGGAAAGAGCAGCGCTCACTTGTTATAGAGGATGTGAAGAAGTTCCCTGAACATATTGCCTGCTCGTCGCTCTCCCGATCGGAGATTGTCGTTCCGTTGAAGCACAATGGGGTAGTGATTGGTGAAATAGACATCGACAGCACCGAATTGGCAACATTCGACGATGTGGACAGACAGTTTCTTGAGCATGCGGCAGAGATGATTGCGCCTTATATGGCGAAGCTCGCCATACCTTTATGAATCTATAGTGTGCATGGGTATGGCAAGAATGCCATACCCTCCTATAATGCTGCATAAGTATGGCGAGGATGTTCTGTTTTATATAAATATTAGGGTTTAAAAGCAGAAAAATGTAAGTTCGTAGTTAAAAAGTTGCGAAAATGTTTGGTGGTTTCATAACAAATGCGTACCTTTGCAACCGCTTACAGAGCAATACGGGTAAGTCTTGCACGGCCAGCTCCCTTCGAACCCTCCAGGACGGGAACGTAGCAAAGGTAGTTGGTTGTAGCGGCGCGATGTAAGTAGCTTGCCCCCCCGCCTCTTTAGCTCAGTTGGCCAGAGCACGTGATTTGTAATCTCGGGGTCGTTGGTTCGAATCCGACAAGAGGCTCAAAATGATGACGAGACAAGACTTTAAGTTTTGTCTCGTTTTTTTGTATTTGCATATCTGAGGTGTTACACGGTTGCGCCTTGGATGCAATGTGATGGTAAAACATGATGCGGTGGAGCTTGTCACTTCTGCTGCGTTTAAAAAAGAAATAATTATGGAAAAGATAGACGTTACGACACTCCACGATAATGTGTTCACAACTATTGGTAAGGAGTGGATGCTTGTTGCTGCAGGCAACGAGGAGAAGTTCAACATGATGACAGCTTCTTGGGGATGTCTCGGCTGGTTGTGGAACCGTCCGGTGGCTATTGTGTACATCCGTCCGGAGCGTTATACACACGAGTTCATAGAGGCTAACGACACAATGAACCTTGTTTTCCTTGGCAACTCGGAAGAGGCACGCAAGGCGTATGCCTTCTGCGGCGCTAAGTCGGGCAGAGACTTCGACAAGGCGAAGGAGGCTCATCTCACACCGGTTGCTACCGAGAACGGCTGCGTAACATTCGACGAAGCACGCCTCACACTCACCTGCCGCAAGCTGTACAAAACGCAGATTCGTCCGGAGGAGATGCTCGACAAGTCGATAGAGCAGTGGTACGGCGAGAAGGGCGGATTGCACGACGTGTATGTGGTGGAGATTCTTGACGCTTACAAAAAGTAATGCGCTAATAAGCAAAACCATTCTATATACATAATATTATATCGTACAGGTCAATTAACATTCAAACCGAACTTTGATGACAAAGAAGATAGATAAGTATAAGGTTCAGGCAGCTTTGGTGCGCTCGTTCTTCGATGCCTTCTCGCATGGCGTGATAGAGAGTCAGATGGAAGACCGGAATGAGAAGACGACACCGCAGTCGGTTAAGAAGCTGATGTTGGAGCACTACGAGCACATCGCACCCGCTTTCTTCGACACCATGTTCTTCCCGTTGGCAGCCATGAACTACAAGTACGAGGACATTGCGGCACTGGCTCGCGAAGCGCAGCAGCGTGGCGACGACATGATGGCACTTGTGCGCACGGCGTGTGGCGACGAGGCGTACTATAACGCTATGGTGGAGGAATACAAGCGCAACTTCTCGATGCTGCTTGCAGGCAGATACCTCTCCAACGCCGACCATCTTGAGGGTTATGTGCGCAAGGCGAAGGAGGAGACGGAAGCATCAGTAGACTCCGACCGTGCCATCGAACTGACCGTGCGTGTCGTGATGTTCGCATACGTTCGTGGTCTGCGTCAGACGGGGGAGGGTGCACGTTTTGATAGATCGGTGCACTTGGGACAAGTGCACCCCCTTGGGGAGAATGCACGTTCTGATCGGTCGGTGCACTTGGGACAAGTGCACCCCCTACGTGGGGCTACGCTCTTCCGTCTGATGCTCGACGCGATGAACATCTTGCTGCTCGACGAAGCTGTCGACTTTGCTGACGCAGAGGCAGCAGACCTTGCTTCGCTGTTCTTGAAGGTCTGCCAGACGCAGCATAACTTCACGGTTATGACTAACGAGATGGACCGCACATATTCTGAATTAATGAAGGAATAATAACAAAATACTATGACACAGATTCCGGTATTGCTGCTCACAGGTTATCTGGGCAGCGGCAAAACAACATTGTTAAATCGAATCCTTTCCAACGAGAAAGGCATTAAGTTCGCCGTTATCGTGAACGATATCGGCGAGGTGAACATTGACGCCGACCTCATCCAGCAGGGTGGAGTGGTGAACAAGCAGGACGACAGTCTGGTGGCTCTGCAGAACGGCTGCATCTGCTGCACGCTGAAGATGGACCTTATAGACCAGTTGCGCGACATCATTAACATGAAGCGCTTCGACTATATCGTCATCGAGGCGAGCGGCATCTGCGAACCAGCACCGATCGCACAGACTATCAGTTCGATGGTGACACTCGGTCCGCAGTATATCACCAACGGCATTCCGCGTCTTGACAGCATCGTGACCGTGGTGGACGCGCTGCGCATGAGAGATGAGTTCAACAACGGCAACGCTCTGACACGCGACGGACTTGAAGACGAAGACCTCGAAAACCTCGTAATACAGCAGATAGAGTTCTGCAATACTATACTTCTGAACAAGGCTGCGGAGGTGAGCGCTGACGATCTGCGCAAACTCACCGAGATAATCCGCGCCATTCAGCCTAAAGCAGAAATCATACCATGCAACTACGGCGACGTAGACTTGGAGCGTCTGCTCAACACCGGTCGCTTCAACTTCAACGAGGTGGCTACATCGGCTGCATGGATCAACGAGATTGAGAATCATCACGGCGAAGAGGAGGATGACGATGATGATGATGAGCATGAGCACCATCATCACGACCATGAAGATGAAGATCATGAACATCATCATCACGACCATGAAGATGAAGAGCACGAGCACCATCATCACGACCACGACTGCCTTGGCGGTTGCGGACATCACCATCACCACGACCATGAAGGCGGCGAAGTGGAGGAGTATGGCATTGGCACGTTCGTATATTATCGCAGAAAGCCGTTCGACATGAACTTCTTCGACAACTTCGTGGCACGTCTGTTCCCGAAGAACGTCATTCGCTGCAAGGGATTGTGCTGGTTCAAGGAAGAGCCCGACATGTGCTATCTCTTTGAGCAGGCAGGCAAGCAGATGGAGCTGAAAAACGCCGGACAGTGGTACGCCACAATGCCGAAGGACGAACTGCAGCAGATGCTCGAACGTGAAGAAGGACTGCGCAGAGACTGGGACGAGAAGTATGGCGACCGTATGCAGAAGCTCGTGTTCATCGGTCAGAAACTCGACAAAAAGGCAATAAAAGAACAGCTCGACATGTGTCTTACGGATGTAGAACTGTAAAAAGACTTACGGAATTATAACATAAAGCAAGAGGGTATGGCGGAATAGCCATACCCTCTTTATTTTTTAGTCTGCGTGGGTATGACATGGATGCCATACCCTTCTATATTAGAGATGCTTCATGATGTCGAGCAGGTGATCCCAAACCATCTGGACAGTCGGGATGTGCAGACGCTCGTCAGGAGTATGCACGTCGCGCAGCGTAGGACCGAACGAAACCATGTCAAGGTTCGGGTAGCGCTCCGAGAACAGACCGCACTCCAAGCCAGCGTGGATGCCCTTAACGATAGGATCCTTGCCGAAGAGCTTCTTGTACGACTCGACAGCCACCTTCGTGAGCTTGCTGTCCGGGTTCATCTTCCAAGCGGGATAGCCGTCGCTCATCTTCACCTCAGCGCCAGCCAGTTCGAAGGCAGCTTTCACGGTGTTAGTCTCGTTCTCGAGGTTGCTCATCACGTTAGAGCGCTGCGAAGCCACTACGTTGATCTCGTTCTCTGCGGTCTGAACGCTTGCCACATTGTTAGAAGTCTCGACCATGTATGCCAGAGCCTCGTCCTGGCACATAGCGAACACGCCGTTGTCGACAGCCTGCATGCAGAGGATGAAGCGGCGGCTTGCGTCCTTCGGCAGTACGCTCTCAGCGTCGGTGCTACCGAGGTTGAACTCCATGACTGGATCGGTTACGTGGAACTCCTCCTCGACATTAGCTGTGAACACGTTCCAGTCGGCACGAACAGTCTCCTTCTCGCTTGCCGGAACAGCGAATACGATGCTGCCATCGCGAGGAATAGCGTTGTGCAGTTTGCCCGAGTTGAACTTAGCGAGGCGAAGATCCATCTTCTCCTGCTCTTTATAGAGGAAACGAGCGAGAATCTTGATGGCGTTGGCGCGCTTCTTGTTGATATCGTCGCCAGAGTGTCCGCCCTTCAAGCCCTTTACCGAAGCTGTGAGGAAGAACATACCCTCGGGAGCAGCCTCACGCTCGAATGTGAAGCGAGCCGAAGTAGTCTTTCCGCCGGCGCAAGAGATGAAGATCTGGCCTTCGTCCTCAGAGTCGAGGTTGATGAGCATATCGCCTTTCATGAAACCTGCCTTCATGCCCATAGCACCAGTGAGACTTGTCTCCTCGTCGCGTGTGAACACACACTCCAGCGGTCCGTGCTCGATGTCGTCGCTGTCGAGGATAGCCAGTTCGATGGCGCATCCGATGCCGTCGTCAGCACCGAGAGTTGTGCCCTTAGCGTTGAGCCATTCGCCGTCGACATAAGTCTGAATAGCGTCGGTGTGGAAGTTGAAGTCTACGTCTACGAGTTTGTCGCAGACCATGTCCATGTGGCTCTGCAGGATGAGTGTAGGAGCGTTCTCGTGACCCTTTGTAGCCGGCTTGCGGATTACTACGTTGCCCGTCTCGTCGGTCTCGGTCTCTAAGCCGTGGCTCTTGCCGAACTCCTGAAGATACTCAATCATGCGCTCCTCATGCTTTGAAGGGCGCGGAATCTCATTGATTTTAGCAAACTGCTCGAACACGCGAGCAGGTTTCAATTCGCAATTGCTCATTTTCCTTAATTTTTTTATGTTGATGTTATAATAATCTGAATTTTCGGTAAATTATTTTGCCATACCGCCGATTTGCCGTACCTTTGTACCGATATGGGCGGTGCAGCCTATCTTCTGCAAAGATAGCGCAAATCGAGCGCAATGAAGCTTGCTTCAAATTGCCGAGGTGCAGCCTATCTTCTGCAAAGATAATGTAAAAGGTAGACACCACAAAATAAAAAAATATAATATGATTAAATTAATGCTTATAAGCCTCGCTGTAGTGGCAGTAGCCTTCGCTTTGTTGTCGATAAAGGTGCTGCTGAAACGCAATGGCAAGTTCTCTTCACAGCACGTACACGACAATCCGGGCTTGCGCAAGCAGGGCATCCACTGCGTGATGGACCAGGACCGCGAAGCCCGTGAGCGCAACGGTGCCTACTAATATGCCTAAGTTGTATATAGTGGTACTAACTGATTTGTCTATAATATATAATGTATAGACAGGCAGGCACTTAAAATGATAAAATTAAAAAACAGAGTAAATATGAACAAGAAAAACATTTTCGGCGCATTTGCACTCGCAACTGTAGCCGCTTTCGCAATGACCTCTTGCGACAAGTCGAAGAGTCAGGTTGACGAGAAGAAGGTAGAGAGCAAGCAGGCTGTGCCTTCAGACGCAAAGATTGCGTATGTAGAGGTAGACAGCATCATGTCGCAGTACAAGTTCTGCAAGGACTACTCGCTCATTCTCCAGAAGAAGGGTCAGAACATCCAGAACACACTCGCACAGAAGCAGCACGCTCTTGAGCAGGCTTACGGCAACTTCCAGCAGAAGGTTCAGCAGAACGCCTACACACGCGAGCAGGCAGAGCAGATCCAGATGTCGCTGCAGAAGCAGAACAGCGACCTTCAGGTGCTCAACCAGCGTCTGAGCGGCGAGTTCCAGGCAGAGACAGAGAAGTATAACAACGCTCTGCGCGACTCTATCAAGCACTTCCTCGCTGTATACAACAAGGACAAGAAGTACGGCTTGATTCTGAGCAAGGCAGGCGACAACATCCTCTACGCCGACAAGGCTTACGACATCACCAACGAGGTGATTGCAGGCTTGAACAAGGCTTACAAGCCGGCGGCTCCTGCAAAGGAGGAGAAGACTGCTAAGAAGAAGTAAGTATTTCTGCAAAGAAAAAGTAAGGCTTCTTTACAGACAAAATGCATATAACCGGAGACAATGCTGCCAATAGCATAGTCTTCGGTTTTTTTGTGCTCGTACACTTTGTTGCTTATTTTGCAAATTCACGTTGTGAGTGAAGATTTTTAAACAAAACGCCAATTAAAACACAAAAATATCTATCAAATGTTTCTTTGTATTAAAATATTTGTTACTTTTGCAATCGTATTGTATGCCTTTAGTGTAAAATTGATACAATTAATAATTGGAGAGTAGTAATAGATAACTAAATAGATTCATTAACTTTTAAACTTTATAGTTATGAGAAAGACGTTACTTACACAATGGGGCTCGTTCTTGCGTTGTTTGGCGCAACGAATGTTTATGCCCAGAGCACAGTAGAACTGCCTTACTCTATCACCTTCGATTCTACCAACGACGTTTGGACCGTGCTTGACGCCAGCCCGACACCTGGCACCTCATGGGAGTTCAATAACGATTGGGGCAACGACGGTTTCTGCATCGGCAATGCGTGGACAGCCACACCGAGCTACTGCATCAGGACCGACTCGGGCGAACCTAACGACTACTACGTTTCTCCGTCATTCAGCCTGAAGGCAGGCAAGACATACACCGTGAAGATAGCCGACGGCACTATGAAGACCGTGAAGGTTACTAAGTAACTGAATTCCCATAATTAATTAATTGGGCCGCTCTGCATACCAGTATGGGATGTGGGGCGGTTTTTTATTGCTCTTGGGCGAAAAAGAATATACGGTGGGTAGCAAATAGTACGTAATGATTAATATTTCTTTGCAAAAAGATTCGGTATATGTGAAAAATACTATATATTTGCAAATGTTATACCACTTAAAAACAGTAACCTAAAAAAATTATAGCTATGGAAGAAAAACTTCAGTTCGTGCCTTCTTTGAAGGACGCATTCGCCATCGGCGTTAAAAATCTTGTGCCGATTGTTCTCTCTGTGTTGCTTTGGCTCGTAACCGTATGGATTCCGTACGTTAATGTGGGCACTACGATAGCCTTGGCTACGCTTCCCGTGAAGCTCAGCAAGGGCGAAATGATCAGTCCGATGTTCATTTTCGATTCCGAGTACCGTCATTGCATGGGCGAATACTTCATTCTGCAGGCGCTCATCACCTCCGCCGTGTCGGTAGCCTGTCTGTTCATGTTAATACCGGCTGTTGTACTCTCGTTCAGTTGGCTGCTCGCTGTCTATCTGCTTGTGGGCAAGAAGATGAATTGGGCGCTGTGCCTCTCCGAGAGCAACCGTCTGATGATGGGCTATAAGTTTAAGGCGTTCTGCTTGAAGTTTGCCGTAAGCATCGCTCTGCTCGTTGTTTCCTACGTTCTCTTCAGCATGTTCGACGCCATCGCAGGTTCGTTGGGAGTACTTGTTGTGCTTCTGTGCGTTCTTGTCGGCGTTTGCGTAATGCTTTCGGTCGACGCAGTTATCTATCGCGAGTTGGTGCTCAGTGAGGATAAGGTTGAGGAAGCTAAGCCAGAAGAAGCTCTTTAACGAGTGAATTGCAATGCAATAGGCATCGGTTCGCGTTCGGAATCTGATCGGGTTGCGTTCGGTGTCCGATCGGTTCGCGTTCGGTGTCCGATCGGATTGCGTTCGGTGTCCGATGGTTTTTCGATAGCAAAACATTCGTAAAACCACTGCCAATAGGCAGGAGTTCTCTGAAAGAGTAAAGATTAAAGCATAAGAAAAGGCTGACTCTTGCTGCGATTTTGCAGCTTAAGAGTCAGCCTTTTTTTTAGTAGTGAATTAGAAGTCGACGACCGTGATGCCTGCTCCGCCGAACTGCACGTGCTCGTCTTTGCATTGCGTCACGTTCGGCACCGACTGCAGATACTGTCTGATGAGCTGTCTGAGTATGCCGTTGCCCTTGCCGTGAAGGATGCGCACGCGCGACATACCCACGAGTATGGCGTCGTCGATGAAGTGCTGCACGGCGTTCAGCGCCTCGTCGCCACGCATTCCGCGCACGTCGAGGTCCTGGTGGAAGTTGAGCTTGTGCTGGTCGATGGTCTGACGCGTCTCGCGGCTGATGCCGAACGTTGGCGGCAGTGTTGACTCCGGTGTCTTCGTGGTATGCTCAAGGCGCGATGTCTTCACCTTCGTGCGCACGTCGCCGAACACCACCGTTGCCTCCTTGCCCTCTACCGACTCCACGCGACCCACCGTCGTGAGTCCGCGCATGCGCACAGTGTCGCCAGCCTTAAAGGGGTGTTGAGGTGTTGAGGCGTTGAGGTGTTGAGATGTTGAGGTGGTGAGGAGTTGAGATGTTGAGGTGGCTGGGTTCGCCGCGTTCTCCTTCTTCTCCTTCTTGCGCTTCTCGCGTCGTTCCTTGCGCTCCATAATCTGGCGCATTTTCTTCTCGATGAGGTCGTCAGCCGACTTCGTGTCTATCTCGTTCACGTCCTCCTTAAACGCTTTCAGCTCTTCGCGCAGACGCTTCGTCTCCTCCTTCTCAGCCTGACACTCGCGTATCTCGCGGATAGTGTTCTCGATGTTGCGGTTGCTCTCCTTCAGCAGTTCCTGCGCCTGCTCCTTCGCCTGGCGCAGAATCTCCTTGCGCTTGCGGTCGAGCTCGCGAATCTCCTCCTCGTATTTTGCGATAGTCTTCTCCAGGTCCTTCTCGCGCTGATGCACGTTCTGTCGCTTGTTCTCCCAGTAGCGCTTGTCGCGCACGATGTCCTGCAAGTATTTGTCGCTCTGTATGTAGTCGGAGCCCACGATGTCGCTCGCCTCGCGTATAACCTCGTCGGGTATGCCCGTCTTGCGTGCAATCTCGATGGCGAACGACGAGCCCGGCTGACCGATGGCGAGCTGGAAGAGCGGTCGCATCTCGTGGCGGTCGTAGAGCATGGCGCCGTTGGCTATGCCGTCGTGCGAGTCGGCGTAGTGCTTCAGGTTCTGGTAGTGGGTGGTTATCACGCCCCATGCGTGCTTCTTCACAAACTGGTTGAGCACAGCCTCTGCCATTGCGCCGCCAATCTGCGGCTCGGTGCCCGTGCCGAACTCGTCGATGAGCAGCAGCGTGCGTTCGCCCGCCTGTCGCATCATGTTCTTCATGTTCAGCAAGTGAGACGAGTAGGTCGAGAGGTCGTTCTCTATGCTCTGCTCGTCGCCGATGTCGATCATTATGTCGCTGAAGACGCCCACCTTCGATCGTTCGCTCACGGGGATGGACAGTCCGCACTGCAGCATGTACTGCAGCAGACCCACCGTCTTCAGGCACACCGACTTGCCGCCGGCGTTCGGACCCGATATAATCAGTATGTGGCGGTCGCGCGTCAGCATGATGTCGAGCGGCACGATAGGCTTCTCCTGCTTCTTCAGTGCGAGCCACAAGAGCGGATGCTTCGCCGTAATCCAGTCGACCACGGGTTTCGCGCTCACCTCCGGCTCTATGCCGCCCGTGAGCTGCGCAAACTCGGCGCGCGCACGAATGAAGTCTACCTCGGCAAGCATGCGGTAGGCGTTCACGATGTCGTCTACGTGAGGACGTACAAGCTTCGTGAACTCCGTGAGTATCACTATTATCTCGCGGCGCTCGTCTGCCTCCAACTCGCGTATGCGGTTGTTCGCCTCAACCACCTCCGTCGGCTCCACGAACACCGTCTTTCCCGTCGACGACTCGTCGTGTACGATGCCCTTTATGCGGCGCTTCATGGCAGGAGCGATAGGCACAACGAGGCGACCGTCGCGCAGCGTCGGCGTAACGTCCTTGTCTACGAGGCCCTCGCTCTGCGCGGCGTGCAATATGCTATATAATGTACGCGACACGCTGCCCTCAGCCTTGCGCAGCTGCGAGCGAATCTCGGCGAGACGCGGCGATGCCGTGTCCTTAATCTTGCCGTACTTGTCGAGAATCTGGTCGATGCGGCGAATGAGGTCGGGGAAGGTGAGCACGCCCTCCGTAAGGTCGTGCAGAGTAGGGTAGTCGAAGTTGCCGTCGTCGTCGCTGCGGTTGAGGAAGCGCACTATGCCAGCCACCGTGTCGAGCGAACGGCGCAGGTCGAATATCTCGTTCTCCTCAAGGTGCGTGCCCTCGATGCGTATGCGCTTTATCGACTCGCGCATGTCGAAGAAGAACTGCAGCGGAAAGTCGTCGGTCTCCTCCTGCATTCGGCGGAACTCGCGCGTCTGCTTCAACGCCGTGTTGATGCGCTCCGCGTTGTCCGAGAAGCCCATAGCGTCCACCTTGTCCTTGCCCAACTGGCTCAGACAGTAGCCCTTCAGCAGCGAGCGTATCTCGCTGAACTGTATCTTGTTTTCAAAGTTGCTTGGATAAATCATAGGTGCAAAGTTACTGCAAACCGAAGACAATACAAAATATGCTTGCATATTTTTATTGTTGAGGTGCAGCGTAACTTATTAAGAGTTACTGCAAACCGAAGACAATACAAAATATGCTTGCATATTTTTATTGTTGAGGCGCAGCGTAACTTATTCAGAGTTACTGCAAACCGAAGACAATACAAAATATGCTTGCATATTTTTGGGGTGTTCGCGGTTTATACTTGTATTTCATGCGGCTTCAGAAGCAGTAAAATGTGTCGAAACCAATGTTTTTTCGCAAATAGACGAAAAAAGTAAGCCGAAAATTTGGAGGTATGAACTAAAAAGCGTAACTTTGCACCCGCTAATAAAGCAAAGTGGAATAGTAATTCACTGCGATTGCAAGACTACATCAATTGCGTTTCCCCTATTGGAGAGATGGCAGAGTGGTCGAATGCACCGGTCTTGAAAACCGGCGTACTGAGAGGTACCGGGGGTTCGAATCCCTCTCTCTCCGCAATGTAGTGACGCTTTCAAGTGATTTACTTTTTTCACTGCGAGCACCGCAATCTCAAACACCCTATGGAGAGATGGCAGAGTGGTCGAATGCACCGGTCTTGAAAACCGGCGTACTGAGAGGTACCGGGGGTTCGAATCCCTCTCTCTCCGCAACAGAGTCCTGTAAGTCGAAAGATTTATAGGACTTTTCTTTTGTGCTTTTAAGTAGTCCTCCTTTTTTTACCACCATATAAAGAACTACTGCAAAAATAGTCGCATCATACGACTATTTTTGCAGTGATTTCATTCTGTATGTTATTGTCCGATAACTGATTTGGACCATGCAGACATGGCCTATGAGTGGTTGTATGGCAATTATCAATGGGCGGCTGATGATTACCTTTGCACCCGCTTTTCTGAAAGTAAACAATAGCTATTAATGATGATTTCCCATAGAAGATAGAGCTCTATCTTTCCACCTTGAATATGGCGGCACTTATGCCAGAAGCT
>ULUS01010533.1_pt1 | contig 11664 bp, 10 predicted proteins | sample 1958761 | NCBI WGS metagenome assembly ULUS01 (sample SAMEA4835767, study PRJEB28245) | human gut metagenome | biome: gut microbiome; material: fecal sample | place: Denmark | collected 2008
ATAGTATGTGGAAAAATTCATACCTTTGCAATCCGATTATTCAACGGGGAAAGACTTAGAACCCCACGGACGGTGTGTTAATAGTTGTACTTTTGGCCGAGTGCGACGGTTAGTGAATCAGCGTTCAAACGGCTTTCTGAATATCCTGTAGCGTATACCTTATATATATAAGGTGCGGGAGGGACGATTGGAAAGGCGTGAAGAAAGTAATAAAAAAACGTTTTTTAGTAGTAAAATTTTAACATCAGAATGAACACTTTAAGTTACAAGACTATTTCCGCCAACAAGGAGACAGTAAACAAAGAGTGGGTTGTTATTGACGCCACAGACCAGGTAGTTGGTCGCCTTTGCTCAAAGGTTGCAAAACTGTTGCGCGGAAAGTACAAGCCAAACTTCACACCACACGTAGACTGTGGTGACAACGTAATCATCATCAACGCCGGCAAGGCTTACTTCACCGGCAAGAAGGAGACTGACAAGGTCTACACCCGTTATACTGGTTACCCAGGCGGACAGCGCTTCAACACTCCTGCCGAGCTCCGTACTCGCAAGGGTGGTGTGGACAAGATCATCCGTCACGCCGTAAAGGGTATGCTTCCAAAGGGTCCTCTGGGACGCCACATCATGGACAACCTTTATGTTTATGAGGGAACAGAGCACAACCACGAGGCTCAGAAACCAAAAGCAATTGATATTAACCAGTATAAATAATTCACACGATAATGGAAGTAATTAACGCAATTGGTCGCCGCAAGAGTGCTGTTGCCCGTGTTTACATGAGCGAGGGTACAGGCAAGATAACCATTAACAAGAAAGATATTACTGAGTATTTCCCATCAGCAATCGTACAGTATGTAGTTAAGCAGCCGCTGTTGGCTCTCGACGCTGTTGAGAAGTATGACATCAAGGCTAACCTCGACGGTGGCGGTTTCACAGGTCAGAGCCAGGCTCTCCGCCTCGCTATCGCCCGCGCACTCGTTAAGGTGAACGCTGAGGACAAGAAGACTTTGAAGGATCACGGATTCATGACTCGCGACTCTCGTGCCGTTGAGCGTAAGAAGCCAGGTCAGCCAAAGGCTCGTCGTCGCTTCCAGTTCAGCAAGCGTTAATCCCTTGGGGATGGCTGAACGCTGTTTAGCATCTAAACCGGCAAGACTTGCCGCATAGCAATTACCTGCCGGTTGGTTCTAACGAAAAAGAATTAATAAGAAAGTAAACAACAACATTTAACAAGAAAACAAAATGTCAAGAACAAATTTTGATATGCTTCTGAAGGCCGGATGTCACTTCGGTCACCTTACCCGCAAGTGGAATCCTGCAATGGCTCCTTATATCTTCATGGAGCGCAACGGCATTCATATCATCGATCTGTATAAGACAGCTGCCAAGATTGACGAGGCTGCTGAGGCTCTGAAGCAGATTGCAAAGTCAGGAAAGAAGATCCTGTTCGTTGCTACTAAAAAACAGGCTAAGGACGTTGTAGCTGCCAAGGCTGCTTCTGTCAACATGCCATACGTTATCGAGCGCTGGCCGGGCGGTATGCTCACCAACTTCCCTACAATCCGCAAGGCTGTGAAGAAGATGGCCAACATCGATAAGCTGATGAACGACGGAACTTATTCTAACCTGTCAAAGCGCGAGATCCTGCAGATCTCACGTCAGCGTGCTAAGCTCGAGAAGAACCTCGGTTCTATCGCCGACCTTACACGTCTGCCATCTGCACTCTTCGTAGTTGATGTTATGAAAGAGGCCATCGCCGTTAAAGAGGCTAAGCGTCTTGGTATTCCTGTATTCGCTATCGTGGATACAAACTCAAATCCTAAGGACGTTGACTTCATGATTCCTGCAAATGATGACGCAAAGGACAGCATCGACGTAATCCTGTCAGCTTGCTGCGACGCCATCAACGAGGGTCTTGAGGAGCGCAAGGTGGAGAAGGCTGACGAGAAGGCTGCCAAGGAGCAGGCTGAGACTGCTGAGGACAAGCCAAAGCGCGCACGCAAGGCTGCACGCAAGGACGCTCCTGCAGAGGAGGCTCCAGCTGAGGCTTAATCAATGACAGTATAAAGAGAGAATGGGAACGTTGGATTAATGATTTTACGGAAAACTTAATTCAATGTTCCTTTTTCAATATTAATCCAAAACTTAATTCAATATTAAAGACTATGGCTGTATCAATAGCTGATATTCAGAAGCTGCGCAAGATGACTGGCGCCGGTCTTTCTGATTGCAAGAAGGCTCTCACAGACTCTGAGGGCGATTTCGAAAAGGCAGTAGAGATAATCCGTGAGAAGGGACAGGCTATCGCTGCAAAGCGTTCTGACCGCGAGACTTCCAACGGTTGTGTACTCGTTAAATATGTTGACGGCTTCGCTGCGATGATTGCATTGAAGTGTGAGACAGACTTCGTTGCCAACGGAGCTGACTATATCAAACTGACACAGGATATCCTCGACGCTGCAATCGCAGCAAAGGCAAAGAGCCTGGACGAGGTTAAGGAGCTGACATTGGCTGACGGAACAAAGGTTCAGGACGCTGTCATCGCACGCTCTGGTATCACCGGTGAGAAGATGGAGCTCGACGGCTACAACTTCATCGAGGGTGAGAACGTTTCTACATACGACCACATGGGCAAGCACACTCTCTGCACAATGGTTCAGACAAACAAGCCGGCTGAGGAGCAGGCTCACGCCGTTGCAATGCAGGTGGCTGCCATGAAGCCATTGGCTCTGAACGAGGCAGGCATCGCTCCTGAGGTTATCGAGGAGGAGAAGAAGGTTGCTGCCGAGAAGACAAAGCAGGAGCAGGTTCAGAAGGCTGTTGACGCAGCTCTGAAGAAGGCTGGCATCAATCCTGCTCACGTAGACTCTGAGGAGCATATGGAGTCTAACATGGGCAAGGGATGGATCACAGCTGAGGACGTTGCCAAGGCTAAGGAAATCATCGCTACTGTATCTGCAGAGAAGGCAGCAAACATTCCTGCAGCTATGCTTGAGAACATCGTGAAGGGTCGTATCAACCGCTTCTTCAAGGAGAGCTGTCTGCTCGACCAGGAGTTCATACAGGACACAAAGATGTCTGTTGCCGACTACCTGAAGGCTGCCGACAAGGACCTCACCGTGGTTGACTTCAAGCGTTTCTCTCTGAGCGCAGACTAATCCGCAGGATTATCTACACATAATACAAAGCCAGGCAAGGGATTCAAGTAATCGTTTGCTTGGCTTTTATTGTTTCTTTGTTTGACCATAACCATAACATTTATTGTGTATGAAAAAACTGAATATCTTTATAAAAGCACTATTGTCAGTAATAGTTGCAATGGCATGCCAATGTGCATACAGCCAAATCACGGTGGTTGATGCAAACGACAAGCTGCCCGTCATATCCGCAAGCGTCTTCAACGGCGAGGGGACGGATGTCATAGGAATCACCGACTACGACGGAAAACTGCCCAAAGCCGCAGAACTGCTCAAGAGCATACACATACAGCATATAAACTACATGCCGGTAAACGTAGACCTGCAGTCGCTGAAAGACTCGCTGATATACCTCAAACCCAGCACCCGCAAGCTTCCCGAAGTGAAAATCACGAAGCAGAAAGATGCAATGCTAAGGATGAAGGTGTATGTCAGACAGATGAGCGTGCTGAAAAACAAGCCGGCAACCGTGAGCGAAAGCATAGTATATATGTATTTCAAGGAAAATACAGACAAAGACAAACCGGATTCATACAAAATCCTGTCGGAAGCCAGATACAAGGACGAAAAGGCGTTTGAGGGCGAGACAAAGATGCTCAGTTCAATGGCAAACTTCGGCAACCCTACAACATTCGCACGCTTCAACGGATACAAACACTATAACACGTTGAAGGGGTCGAGAAGAATCAAAAGCGGATGGAAAAGACTGGGCATGGTATGCTATATGAACGAAGACCCGATAAACAAACGCTGCGAAATAGTTAGAGACAGCATGTTTTCTGACAAGCCATTCAGAATTCCACTCTTAGGCTGCTCATTCGGCAACATGTACAAAAGCGAGACATACAGTACGGAATACGGCGCACCCAAAATGTACAACCTGATAAACATGACAGACAGATACCGCATCTACCAGACAAAGACCATGGGGGATGTGGACACTGTCACGGAAATGTACGTACTCGGCATCGATTTGGTTTCAAAAGAAGAAAGGAAAGCCGACAAGAAACTGGAGCCAACACCGTTTGAACGACCCAAAGGTATCGTGGCTGCAGGCGACTGGCTCACCACGACAATAAAGGGAATGACAAAGACAGAATGACAGAACATATATAAAACATACAGAACAATGAAAATATTCGGAGTAGGATTGAATTATCCGCAACACAATAAAGAGCCAAAAGAAACGTTATATAGGGGAGAGAACCCCGTGGTGTTCATGAAGGCAGACTCGGCACTGCTGAAGGACGGCAAACCGTTCTTCCTGCCCGACGACATGGGGCGCGTGAACTTCGAGACGGAAATCGTGGTGCGCATCTGCCGCCTGGGCAAGGCGATACCGGTGCGCTTCGCCCACAGATACTACGACGCCGTGACCGTGGGAATTGACTTCACGGCAATCGACATGCTGAACAAGATGCGCGAGAAAGGGCTGCCGTGGGAGATGTGCAAGGCGTTCGACGGTTCGGCCGTAATCGGAGAATGGGTTCCGGTGGAGAAATTCCGCGACGTGCAGGCGCTGCCGTTCCATCTCGACATCAACGGCAAGACCGTGCAGGAGGGATGCACCTGCGACATGCTCTTCAAGATAGACGAAATAATAGAATACATAAGCAAGTACTTCACACTGAAGACCGGCGATATCCTATATACCGGCACCCCCGTGGGCGTGGCTCCGGTGAATATCGACGACCATCTGGAGGGATACATTGAAAGTAGGAAAGTGCTTGAATTTAACGTGAAATAGATGATAAGGAATATTCTTCTTTCGATAATGCTGCTTCTCTGTCCTTTCGGCATGAAGGCACAGAAGTTCTTCAACCTCACCGCCGACGAAGTAAGAATCGGCGAACAGCTGCCGTGCTTCACGTATTCGCAGAAGCTCGGTACGCAGTACGCCGACTCCACATACAGCGTCGCCATAGAATATCCCGAATACATGGAGATGGAAAAGGCAGACATAGCAAGGCTCAAGAGCGTATGGCAGGGAGTCCTGCCGCAGGAGCCTGTGGTGAACAGCCGTGTGGTGGTGGAGAGGAAAAGCGGCATACTGGAAGTATATTTCAATCCGATAGTATACAGAGACGGCAAATACCAGAAGCTCGTAAGCTTCATGCTCCGCGTCAAGGCTGCGGCGAAGGCACAGGGCATAATGCGCGCCAACTCCAATGCGGAGGTATCGAAGGCAGTCCGCTATGCCAAGAATTCGGTGTTGGCAAAGGGCAGATGGGCCAAGATACGGGTGCCGTCGAGCGGCGTATACAGTCTTTCCGACGCCTTCATCAGGCGGGCGGGATTCACAGACCCGGGCAAGGTGAAGGTGTACGGCTATGGCGGAGCCCTGCATTCGGAGGAACTCAACGGGCAGGACATCATGAAATACGACGACCTGAAGGAGGTGCCTACGTGCAGCTATGGCGGCAAAAGGTTGTTCTATGCCGTGGGAACGGTGACCTGGAGCGCTCCCGAAGAACTCACCCGTACGCGCAATCCTTATTCCGACTACGGATATTATTTCCTCACGCAGGGCGACGATGCGCCGGCTACGGTAGACTCCACGGCGTTCGTCAGTTCCTTCTATCCCTCGAATGATGATTATCACGCACTGCACGAAGTGGACAATTTCGCTTGGGGACAGGGCGGAAGAAACCTGTTTGAGAGTGCTCCGATAAACGTTGGCGCCACCGGCAGCTACACGATTACGGTGCCGGCAGGAGTGACATCAGCTTATATGAAGGTGGCGCTGACGGCAAGTTCGGAAACAACGGCACAGATATCCGTCAACGACTCCGTGGTGGGCCGTATCAGCATGTCGAAGGGCGGCACGTATGATATGGGTGTGGGCAACTCCGATATTTACAGGAACATCAACAACCTGCAGCCATCCAATACCATAAAGATAAAGAACCTGGGCAGCAACATCATCCGCCTCGACTATATCGCCATGACCTTCCGCGACGGGATAAGGCCCGCACCGAACCTCAAGGACGGCACATTCCCCGAGCCGGAATACTTATACAACATAACAAACCAGAACCATCATGCCGACAAGGCCTGCGACATGATAATCATCATCCCAACGAGCCAGAAGCTGCGCCAGCAGGCGGAGAGACTGAAGGAATACCACGAGAAGCACGACAAGATGAGCGTGCGCATCGTGCCGGCAGACGAACTCTATAACGAGTTCTCGAGCGGAACGCCGGAGGCAGACGCATACCGCCTCTATCTGAAGATGTTCTATGACAGGGCGGAGACGGAAAGCGATATGCCGAAATATCTCGTGCTCTTCGGCGACTGCGTATGGGACAACAGGATGAATACCACCGCCACGGCAAACAAGAGCGTGGACGACTATCTGCTCTGCTTCGAGAGCGAGAACTCCCTTCATGCGATACAGAACTTCGTGGACGACGGATATTTCTGTGCCCTTGACGACGGAGAGGGCAGGGGAGCGTCGACAACAGAATTGAAGACCGACAAATACGATATCGCCGTGGGCCGTTTCCCCGTATCTACCGCCGATGCCGCCAAGATAATGGTGGACAAGACGATAAGCTACATGAACAAGGAGAATTCGGGCGCATGGCAGAATGTGGCGATGTTCCTCGGCGACGACGGAAACAACAACGTCCACATGCAGGCAACCGACGAGGCAGGCGGCATCGTGGAGAAGCTTGCGCCGGGACTTCAGGTGAAGAGGGTGTTGTGGGATATGTACCCGCGCGTAACGTCCGCCACCGGAAGCACATACCCCGAAATCGCCGCGCTGGTGAAGAAGCAGCAGAACGAGGGAGCATTGCTCTTCAACTACTGCGGCCACGGACGAGCCGACCAGATGTCGGGTGAGAATGTGTTGAGATACAATGATTTCGCGGATTTCAGAAACAAGGGACTCTCGTTCTGGATTACCGCCTCGTGCGACATTATGCCGTATGACGGCACCGTGAACAATATCGGCGAGACTGCCGTGCTGAATCCGAGCGGAGGAGCCGTGGCATTCTACGGCACCACACGAACTGTATATACCAATTACAACAAATACCTTGACGATGCCTACCTTACCGCCCTCTTCACCAAGGTGGACGGCAAGTATATATCCGTGGGCGAGGCGCAGCGCGTGGCAAAGAACAAACTCGTGATGCCTGGCAGCGGATCTGGCAGCGACAATACCATCAACAAGCTCCAGTATGCACTGCTCGGCGATCCAGCCCTGGTGCTGAACATTCCTACAGACTCCATCATAATCGACAGCATAAACGGAGTGGCCATTGCCGATGCTGCGGAACTGCCGCAGATTAAGGCAGGGTCGAAGGCCGTGATAAAGGGCCACGTGGTGAGCTCCGCATCGGAGAACGGCGTGAATGCGTCGTTCAACGGTATCGTGAATATCACCGTGAAGGATGCCAAGGAGAAAATGGCAGGTAGAATGAATGACACGAGCGATGAGGGAACAAACAAGTCGTATGTATACTACGACCACATAAAGACCATCTTCAGCGGCAGCGACAGCATACGTTCGGGCAGATTCAGTGTGCCGTTTGCCGTTACCAAGGATATCAACTATTCCGATGCCAAGGGACTCATCACCGCCTTCGGCATAAGCAGCGACGGCAAGACCACGGCAAACGGAAGCAGCGACAGCTTCATCGTGGGCGGTTCGGAAGAACTGTCCACAGACTCCCTCGGTCCCTCGGTCTATTGCTATCTCAATTCGCCCGGTTTCACGAACGGCGATGATGTTAACCCGACACCGTATTTCGTGGCCGAGATATCCGATGAGGACGGACTGAACACGTCGGGCAACGGCATCGGGCATGATCTGCAGCTCGTTATCGACGAAGACCCGATGAAGACCTACAAGCTCAACGACAACTTCTCGTTCGAGTTCGGCTCATATACCAAGGGAACCACGTTCTACAACATTCCGGAGCTGGAGGAAGGACCCCACGTGTTGAAATTCACGGCATGGGACATAATGAACAATCCGAGCGTCTCCACACTGAAGTTCAATGTAGTGCACGGTCTTACGCCGAGGATGACAAAGGTGTATTGCACAAATAATCCGGCGCGTACAAGTACCACGTTCATTGTCGCCCACGACCGTTCGGGCAGCAACGTGGACGTATGCATCGAGGTGTTTGACTCGAGCGGACGCCTGCTTTGGAAACACAACGATGTTGGGGCCACATCAGGCATAACCTATACATACACATGGGACCTCTGCACGGGTGGCGGCGGAAAGCTCCAGTCGGGCATCTACCTCTACCGCGTGCGTCTGAGCAGCGACGGCAGCAGTGAGGTGTCAAAGGCGAAGAAGCTCATCGTGCTGGACTGATGAGAAACTTTACAGTCCTCAAATACAATAATATCCCGCTTTATCAGTTATCATATAGCAATTCGGAATGAGAAAGAAGCTGATTCCGAACAGGGAGAAACGATTCAGAATAAGTACCAAAGAAATATAGAATAATGAAGAAGAACTTGAGAATACTTGCATTGACGGCAATCCTTGTCATAATCGCTGCAGGCGCAAAGGCGCAGGACAAGCGAGCCATGTTTAATCCTATCCACACGGCACTCGTGTCGCAGTCCATTGCCCCTGACGCCCGTGCCGCCGGTATGGGAGATGTGGGAGCAGCCACCGACCCAGACGTGAACTCGCAGTACTGGAACCCGGCAAAATATCCGTTCTGCATCAGCCGTGCCGGTCTTGCCCTGAACTATACCCCTTGGCTCCGTTCGCTGGTAAGCGATATGGACATTGCCTATCTCGCAGGATATTACCGCATAGGCGACTACAGTGCCGTGTCGGCATCATTGAGGTATTTCTCGCTTGGTGAGGTGTATACTGGAGTGGATGCCGGAACAACGGATTTCTCCAATGCGCAGACCATCAATCCGTATGAAATGTCGTTCGACGTGGCTTACTCGCTGATGCTGAGCGAGAAGTTCTCCATCGCAGCAGGTGTGCGCTATCTTATGTCGGATATGCAGTACAGCTCAGACGAGGAACGTACCGCTTCGAGCGCTTTCGCAGCCGACATTGCCTGCTATTACAACAACTATATAAATATAGGTTCGCGCGAATGTCAGCTCGGCATCGGTCTTAACGTAAGCAATATCGGTAGTAAGATAAAGTTCGGCGGATGCAATTACAGTGAATTCATCCCTACCAATATGCGTCTCGGTGCAGCCCTCATGGTGCCTATTGACGAGTTCAACCGCTTCACGATTTCTGCTGATGCCAACAAGCTTCTTGTGCCTACATATCCGCAGCAGAAGGAGGGAGAGGACCCAGATGTCTATAATCAGCGTGTTGAAGATGAATATTACAACACGAGCAGCATCTCCGGTATGTTCAAGAGCTTCGGTGATGCCCCCGGCGGATTCAAGGAAGAACTTGAGGAGGTGAACTGGAGCGTTGGTGCGGAGTATATCTACAATGACAAGTTCTCCCTTCGTGCCGGTTATCATCATGAGTCGGAGAACAAGGGAAACCGTAAATACTTCACCGTGGGTGCCGGCTTCCGCATGAGTGCCTTCAATCTCGATTGTGGCTATGTCATCGCCACAGCAAAGAGTAATCCGCTCGACCAGACCCTTCGGTTCACTCTTGCATTCGATATGGACGGACTGAAGGATTTGTTTAAGAGGAGGTAAAAAACCCCCAGGAACCCACCCTGTAACCCACCCTGGCCCTCCCAAAGGGAGGGAATGGGAAGTTTGTTTTTATTTAATTTTTTTGGATATGAAATATGGATATCAGACTACAGATGGAGCTGATTATAAACTTCTGTTGGAACATGCAAAAAAAATGAGAAATAATCCTACGGAAGCAGAATCTGTATTGTGGAACTATTTAAAAGGAAACGGACTGAATGCCCATTTCAGACAACAGCATCCTATATGTGGCTATATTCCTGATTTCGTATGTCTCCGATTGAATCTTATCATTGAAATAGACGGGGGGTATCATTTGGTAGGTGAACAGCCGGAACAGGATAAAAACCGTCAAGAATATTTGGAAAGTCAGGGGGTTACTTTCTTGAGATTTACAAATGAACAGGTCCTTTATGATACGGAAGAGACAATCAGTATCATAAAAGATTATATAGAAGAACTTAAAGCAGAAATACCCAATAAGTCAAGTCTGTCTTCATTCCCTCCCTTGGGGAGGGCCAGGGTGGGTTCAATCCGTGTAGGATTCGGTTTTGATGTGCATAAGCTTGTGGAAGGTCGTGACCTTTGGCTTGGCGGAATAAAGATTCCGCACTCTCTCGGCCTTCTTGGCCACAGCGATGCCGATGTTCTTATCCATGCTATCTGTGACGCTCTGCTTGGAGCAGCAAACATGCGAGACATCGGTTATCACTTTCCTGACACTTCTGCAGACACCCTCGACATAGACAGCAAGATACTTCTCAAGAAAACCGTAGAACTTATAGCCACAAAGGGCTATCATATAGGCAATATCGATGCCACCATCTGTGCCGAGCGCCCCAAGATAAATCCCCATGTCGAGGCGATGAAGGAATGTCTTGCCCGTATTATGGATATCGACATTGACGATATCTCCATCAAGGCAACCACCACGGAGAAGCTCGGCTTCACCGGTCGTGAAGAGGGCATCAGCGCATACGCCACGGTGCTTGTCTGCAGGGAATAAAAGGAGTGTTATGGAGAATACGGCAGACAATACGAGTGGGGTCCTCGGGCAGCAGGTCAATTGGGAAGAGTTGTATTTCTATCAGAAATCAGACGTGTTGTACCAGTTGTCCTTTTCATTCTGCAACAGATTCATCCACCTTTACAAAGACCGTACGCGCGACCAGGTAATCCAGGCCGCCCGTTCGTGCAAGCAGAATATCGTGGAGGGCCTTGCCGATGGAATCACTTCATCTGAGATGCAGCTGAAGCTCCTGAATGTGGCAAGGGCTTCGCTAAAGGAATTGCGCGAAGACTATGAGGATTATGTCAAGTCGCGCCATTTGCAATTCTATATTGCTGGAGACAGCCGCTATGACGTGATGCTCGATTATTGCCGCCGTCATAACAGACTTTCTGATTATGAACCTTTTTTCGTCCAATGGAGTGATGAGCAGATGTGCAATTATGCCATTACCTTATGTCATATGGTTGATAGAATGATGATGTCGTTTCTTAAAGGTCTCGAACAGAAATTCATAACCGAGGGTGGCATAAAGGAACGGATGCACAAGGCGCGTACCGGATACCGTGACCGGCAGGATGCAAGGCTCAAGGAGCTTGAGGAGAGCTATCCTCTTCTTGAGCAGGCTCTCGCTGACGCCAAGGCAGAGGCGATGAAATGGAAGGCTGCCTATGATGACCTCAGGGAAAGGGCCCTGAGGGCATATAACTCGCAGAAAAGGGAGATTGAAGAGCTGAAGAAGAGGCTGGGGGAGGAGTGAGGCTGGTGTTTTTTGTGGGGGGGGGAAGGGCTGGACTG
>ULUS01017652.1_pt1 | contig 11587 bp, 8 predicted proteins | sample 1958761 | NCBI WGS metagenome assembly ULUS01 (sample SAMEA4835767, study PRJEB28245) | human gut metagenome | biome: gut microbiome; material: fecal sample | place: Denmark | collected 2008
GTGGGAGTTTTTTCAACCACAAACTTAGAGTGGATTCTGTGGGGTTTTTCAACTACAAACTTTAGAAAAGCGAGTGTTACCGCAAGCTGGGCACAACGTTACAGCGGCGCGGTAACGATATAACCGGGGCGCGGTAATGGCATTACATGTATGCGGTAAAGCCATTACCACGCCCCGGTCAGCATTTTAGAACTTCAGTTTCACACTCGCACCAGCTATAACCCAGATGCCTGGCTGCCTGACGTTGCCCAGGTCGTAGTAATGGTGGTTGGTGATGTTGTCGGCCTTTACATATATATTGTATGTAGGCGCAGTCCACTGCAGACGCACATCCACCTTCGTATACGGATGATAACCGTTCATGCGCTCCTGCCAACGCAGCGCCCACGACGCCGTGAGCTGTCGCCAGATGCGATGGTCAACCTGCAGCGTAGCCTTGTGGCGCAGATACTCCAGCGCGTAGAGCGAACCGTAGACGTCACCATCGGTAGAATGCTTCTGATGGATGAACGCATAGCCCGCCTTTATGCGCGTTATGAAGAACTCAGGCAGCAGCTCCTGCAGATGCAGCGCAGCATCTACGGAGTAGCCCATATTGTCGAGCTTGCCGATGTTCATAGCCTGATACTTCTTGCTCTCAGCCGTAGGATACACCCAGTCGATGATGTCCGTACCCTTCGAGTAGAACCCGCTCAGCAGCGCCTCGAAGCCGTGCGTGCGGTAGCGTGTGCCCACCTTGAACGCCTCGTTCTTCTCCGGACGCAGCGCGATGTCGCCCTGCTGCACCGCATTGTTCGTATACAGGTCGGTGTACGTAGGCACGCGCAGCGCGCGGTTCCACGAAGCATACACCTTCCACTCGTCGTTCGGGCGGTAGCTCACGTCCACACCCGGGTAGAGGCGGAACTTGCCGTCGAGCGCCGTGTTGCGGTTGGCGAGCAAGCCAGCCGACAGCGTGAATCCGCCCACGATGACGTTATGCTCGAGGAAGAGACTCGTATTGGTGCGCTCGCCGAGGCGGTTGTACTTGCGGTCGGTGCCGTTGATAGACACCCATTTGTCCTCCGGCTGCACATCGCCGTACGCCGTACTCAGGATATGCTCGCGGCGCACATCGACGCCAGCCGCCGTCTTGCCGAGCAGCCACGTAGCATGAGCGTTGAGCGAACCGCCGTAGGTGTCGAGACGATGATAGTTCTCGCCGGCAGCAGCGCCCTCCTTGCCCTTTATAAGCTGGTAGTGGTCTACATCCTTATGCCAGTAGACCATCGGCGTGAGCACGAAACGGTCGTCAGCCCACGGCTTAATCTCCGCCTGTGCCGACGCCAGGAAACGTCGAGTAGCCTCAAACTGATTGTTGTACTTCGCACTGTAGAACGTAGACGCACCGAAGTCCTGCGACGAGAAGCCGCCCTGCCACTGCAGGTCTACGTAGCGCGACTCCCAACGGCCCATGTAGTAGGCACGACGACGGCGGAAGTCGCTGTTCTCCGTGCCTCCGTCGCTCTGCGTGTAGCCTCCGCTCAGCTTCTGGCGCACCGCACCCGTAGCAAGGTTCACGCTCGCGTCGCCGCCGAACGAACCGAACGATCCGCCCTCGGCAGCCACCGACACATTGCTCTCGGCATCCTGGCGCGTAACGATGTTGATGGCGCCGCTGAACGCCGACGAACCGAACACGCGTGCCGAAGCACCCTCGAGAACCTCGATGCGCTCAATGTCGGAAAGCGAAACAGGAAAATCGGCAGCGTTGTGACCCGTCTGTGCACTCGAAATATTCATGCCATTCAATAGAATGGTAATCTGGTCGAACGTGCCGCCGTTGATGGAGATGTCCGTCTGTACACCAAAGCCCCCACGCTGACGGACATCCACGCCCGGGACTAACTTCAAAATGTCGTTGACACTCGCTGCCTCCGCACGCTGAATGTCGTCGCGCGAAATGACAGCCACAATCTTTGCCGACTGCAATGCAGTGAGCGGAGCACGCGAACCCGTTACGAGCACCTCGTCGAGCTTCACCTCCTCGCGGCTCAGCGAGTCGAGAGCCAGAGCCGACGCTACCGGCTTGGTGCTGATGCCCTCTGCCTTGGCGTTGGTGAGCGTAGCCACACTGAGCGTGCAGATGAGCACCTCGCGACCCAAGCAGCTGAAAAGAGCATAGCTGCGGCGCGTGAAGTGCTTGAAATGCAAGGCTTCAGGGCGTGCGTTGAAATTGTTTTTGAACATAAAAAATATAAATTGTTAATGATGATAGGGGTGTTTTGAACGTGCAAAATTAGTACAAAACGCGCAAACCGCAAAAACAAACGCCATGTTTTTGCTCCAGACACGCAATTTGATAGGCTGCGTCAAGAGCATTATACGGCTGCATCAAAAGTGTCTTATGGCTTCATCAAAAGTGTTATACTGCTGGCAGATGATTGGTTCGGGCTGGCAGATAGGCTGGTAGATATCGCGTCCAGCGGTTTATCTTCCAGCCCTTATTGCGCTTATCCTGTGTGCGTTACGGCGAAACTGGAAGATATGGCAGATTTTTTCACGTACTTGGTTTATATAACAAAAAACAAACTGCGGTTAGAATTAGCCTCACGGATCATTCTAATCGCAGTATGAAAAGAGTTATGCAAATAATATAAAAAGTACCATTTTTATGAGTGCCGGCGCAGCTTATGGGCGCTTGCGCACTGCACGTACATTGAGCAACGTTGTACGCTTTTCGAGAGATGCACCAGAATTAAGTATATACTTATACGCATTCTCATCATCCTCAGAAATGTCAGAAGCTGTAGAAGTCCAATAATTACCCTGCAACGGATATTCGTCGTCTACAAGCGTTGAGAATTCATCCTTAGCTGGCAGATACCATACTAAGTTTTCACTCTTAAGTATCGGGCGTTCTATCGTTTCACCTGCTGAAGTCTGAACTTCCTTATTGAACTTATTCTTCATAACAGCTGCACGTACAGCAAACTCTGTAGGATTAAGCGGGAACGTCTGGTTTGTCGTACCACCCCAATTTTCGAGTCGCTTTATAAGTGCACTTACGTCACTGATACCATTGAAGTTGTACAACTCAGATGAGTTCTTTATACCATCTGTCGGACTCTTTGCCACATTAGGCGACGGAATCTTATTAAAGTCAATTGTAACTCTAAATGATGTCGACCAAGAATCTCTATCTACAGTGATGTATTTGCCATAGTCGTTAAACCACGTTAGGACTATCTCTACCCACCATTTCTTTAATATCCAACCAGGAACGGTGTAGACCATCTTCATATTGTCGCCCCACAGGAAGCCCCATTGGTATTTTTTACCCTCAATGCGTTCGCAACCCAAGCCATCGGCATTCCAACTCGGACACAACTGTCTGATTGTGAATTTGGCTGGTGTAGCTGAGGGGAATCCCTTAGGACTCAACTCGAGTACAACATCTCGCTCTGCATTAGTGACATTTTCTTCAAGGAAAGCATATACAGTTATGTCACCGCTCTCAGTACCTTCAATGGTTTGTGTACCACGATCTTCCTCAATCCAATAGCCAACTTCCTCTAACTCGGTGAGATTTTTACGTAAGGTCACCTTTGGCGATGTTGACTTCAATTTCCAACCACCGGTCAAACCTGGGTCTACCTTTATCTTGATAGGATAGATCACATAGTGAGCATCCTGCACCTGCGGTTCTGATGTGAACTCAAGCTCATACTCAGGAGTGATAGAGAGGCGATAGGTGACGGTCTTGCCCATCGGCCATTCGGCGCCGTTCAGAGAAGCTGTGAGCAGGCGGTCGCGGCCAGAGATGTTGTCGTGGAACATCACTTCGAGTTTGCTTTCAGCACCCAATGTCTGCGGCAGAAGCATGAATGTAGCGTCGTCGGCGTTGAGCTTAGTGCCTTCGGCTGTGGTGCTACCTGTAGCCATGTTGGGCGAAACGGTGTAGCTGGTCGTTGCGTCGTTGAGTGTCCATACGGATCTCAGCATGTCGTACGTTCCAGAGTTGCGCACGTTGGTAACGGTTACGCTCTTTATCGTGCCGGGCGCCATCGTTGCGCCGGTCTTCACGACAACGGCTGTGCAGAGATGCTTGAACTGCAGCGATACCGGAGCGCATACTCCGCCCGCAGGACTTGCGTTGTAGCCGGTAGCAGCCGCCACGAGGTCGCGCTGCTTTGAGAGGTCTGCCGGAACGGTGTACTTTATGGTTGTCTTGTTTACGTCTTCTGAAGGCTTGACCGGCGATTCGTCAAGCTCTGCATCTATAGGAGCCCATGCAAGGAAGCGTAGCGATCCGTTGTCGGGCCAGTAGTATATCGACGAAGAGGGTTGCCAAACAACGCCCTGCTTGGTGGCTACCTCGTTCATGTAGTATCGTGGAGCAATGTTACCGTCAGACTTCTTCAACTGCGCTACGACGTTGAATTGGTCGTACATCGTGGTCTGCATGGAAGCACGTGTGGCATGCTTGGCAGCGGCTTTGCCTATTCCGTCGCTTACGACAGCACGCACGCAGAGGGTGTCGCTCGATTCTGATGAGCGTAGCACATAACGGTCGGTGGTTATCGCTTCGTTTGCGGCTGCGGCGCGTGTGCCGTTGCCAGAATCAGAAATACCGAAGCAGATATTGTCTGTTGTGCTGTAATCAGTGTGTTCGTACGGCACATCGCTGCTGCATGAAAAGAGTGTCACCGACAGGAGCACAGCAGCCATGCCTGCTGTCATGTTTAATATATTTATTCCTTTCATATTCGTTCGTATTAAATGGGTTAATTGGTTTTAAGAGAAAAGAGTGGGTGTAAGGGGGAACTGTGCGTTCCCCCCACACCTGACGTGTTAGATGTTCACAGATGTGTCTTGAAGACCGCATCGTGTGTTAGTTGTCTACGGCTGATTCATGTCGATTGCTTCGTCTTTCCATGTGTCGTCCCAGTCGTTAACAGTAGGTTCGAATACGATCGGGCAGAGTGCGCCGTCAGGATTAACGTTCTGTGATGTGAACACAGCCTTGAACTGGTAGCTCTTGCCAGACTCCATCTGCATCTCTGTGAGGTTAACAGAGTGCTCGTAGGTGTCAACAACGCCGTTGTGTGCACGCTCTACTACGAATGTTACGTTGTAAGCCTTAGTTGTCGGAATCATGTACTTGTGACCTGTTGTGCAAGTTGCGCCCTGAGCGAATTCTTTCACTGTAGCGTCGTCGAACTGAAGGGCTGCGTTGCCTGAAGCTGTCCATGCCAAACCTGCATTGGCAGCAATGAGCTGTACAGAGCCCTCTGTGCAAGCGTTTGTGATCTGCACGTCCTTAACGGTGAGCAAAGAGCCGTCGTCCATAGCGTTCACGAAGTTGAAGCGAACGCGTGAAAGCATGTGGTTGAATGTCAGATCGACAGCAGCCGGACATACATCGCCATCCCATGTCACGAGACCCTTGTTGTTGGTAGCCCAGAGAAGGTCTGTATCGCCTCTACCGTTGTTGAACTTAACCTTGCCGTAGTCCTGGTAGTCGGCAGGAGCTACTTCCATCTCGAATGCACCAGCCGGAGCCACAGCTACGAAGCTATACTGATAGCCCTTCTCCCAGTAAACCGGTGTGCCATAAGACCATGCGCCGCCAGCCTTGTTAACCTGTGTGCCAACGAACGGCTTGCCGATCTGGTTGTCCTTCTTCATAATACCCCAAACCTGGAAGTTAGTGAGGTTAGCGGTTGTCAAGTCTGTCGCACGTGTGCTGTTATTTACAAAGCTCTTGAACTGAATGCCGTTCTGATTCTTAGCTACCTCTACAGTCTCGTCGTTGCTACATGAAGCAAACAACATACCTATTGCTGCCAAACCGATTAAAAATAGATTCTTCTTCATAATGATGTAGTTTAAATTAGTAAATAAAGTTATATGAAAAGTTTAGTTGTAAACCGTTTACTGTTTCTGCTTGAGCTGCGTAGCGCTACTTGAGCGGCATGTCTACGTCCTCGAACTCGCCCCATCCGTCTACGTTTACGTCGAAGCCCGATCCGCCGTGCTTGCCGTCCTCGTCAGAGATCTCGATGCCCTTCACTACGATTACGCCGCCTTGCGGTTGCTTTGCAATCTGGTCGCTCACGTCGAAGTAGAAGTTCTTTATGATGCCGTTCTTCAATCGCACCTCGAGGTTGAGCGCGTGGCTGCGCGGTGCTCGTGTAGATGTGTAGTAGCCGTTAGGATAGTCGGGCACTCCGAACGATGTAACTATAGCCTGTGCTCCCCATTGCTGCAGCGTGCAGTCGTAAAGTAGCGTTGCTGCCTCGGCTGATGTCCTGCCGCTGTTGAGGTATACGGCTGACGCCATTCCGGAGAGTGCTCCGCGCACCAGTCCTACGTATTGCAGACCCTTGCTGAACTCGTAGCGAACGAGATACTTGAACACGAGCGGATGCATCGTGACTGGCATCACCGTCTCCTCCACCGTGCGCTCCGATGTGTACTCCTCGTTGAAGTTGCCGTAGAGCATGTCGGGCATTGCCACCGTAGGCTCCTTGGCGTCGGTCTGTTTCTGGAACGGATTGCCGAGGAACGAAGCTCGTGTGCGTGTTCGGGTTGTAGCCTTGGCTGCTGCGTACGAGTACATGTCGTCGAACACGATATACTCGGTGTCGTTGTTGTAGAACAGCAGCTGATGCTTGCCCGGTCGGAGACCTACTACGTCGCCCTGAGCCGGCATGTTGATCATGTCGCTCGGTCCGAGAGCCGGGAAGTCGTGCATTCGGAGACCGGCGGGTATGAGCGGTCTGAGGTCGTCGTATTGCATACCATAGGTGTCGACCCATGCAGAGAAGTTCTTCCAGTCAGTGCTTCCGTCGCTGCGTATCTCCCACTCCTGCTGATATGTTGCCTCTACACGGAACTTGTACTTAGGAGAATGAGAGTCGTGGTCGAAACACAAATCCTTGTGCTCGCAAGATGACAATGCTGTCATGGCAACCAAAGCAAACACCGTTGCGATTCTCGTAACATTGCGTTTAAATATGACCTTAATCATTTGTCGCCTCCTTTCTTCTTATTGTTGTAGTTTCCATGTCCCAAGAGCCATACGAGCGACACCTCAGCCTTTGTAGGGCCTATCCAGTGGCGGTTCTTCGTGGCTTTCCACACGTAGTGTCCGTCCAGCGGCTCGTACTCGTAGTAGCGTCCGCCCATGTATCCTGCCACAACACTGAAGTCGATGTTCAGGCGCTTTGCTATCGGCAGCGAGTAGCCGTATTCGGCTCCTACTGCGTAGCTTGTGCGGTCCCAAAGTGTTCCGCCGGGTATGCCTGCCATGTATCCCTTTCCGCCGAGCTCGAAGTCGTAGGTGAACGCCTGTGCGTTGATGCCGAGGTGGTGTCCCTGCAACGGCTTCACCTTCGATGCCTTGCCGAACCACTTGCGCAGCGAGATGCCTCCGCCGTAGATGCGCCAATAGTTGTGGTGATGGTTGTTGTTCCACCATGCGTACATCCAGTCGGCTGCTATCGACCAGCGCTTTCCGAGCGAGAACTCCATGCCTATGTTCGGTACGCCGAGCGCGTCGTAGAGCATGTTGGTCTTGATGGCGAGGTAGGCGTTTCGGCGCTCAGGCTCAGGTGCTGGCTCCTCTACTTGCGGCTCCTGTGTTACTGGCTCTTCCGGAACAATCACTTCTGCCTTTTGGTTGTCTACCACGGTTGGCTTCTGCTCGATGTAGACAGATATGAGGCTGGCGTTGCGCACTGCGGGGAAGAACTCGCGCAGCATGTAGTTCCATGTGCGTCCGTAGTTGAGGTCCATAAGGCGCTTCTTGCGGCTGTCTACCAGAACTCCCTTCGAGTTGTATGTGAACTCTTCGGTCTCGCGTATCTGGTGCAGCACCTCGTCTCTGTACGGCATGTCCGACTTCTCTACGAAGTAAGCCAGCTTCTGCCACATCTCCGAGCACTCGCACTTCGACACTATTGCGTCGGGCAGCTGCACTCGCTCGCGAACGTAGCGCTCCATGTTGGCGCAGCGTCTTTCGGTAAGGCGCTGGTTGAGAAGAGGTCCACCTTCGGGCGATGCCGAGCCGCAGAATTTCACACTGGTCAGCTTCAAGGTGCTGTCTTTCTGCACGTCAGTAAGGAACTTGACTATTTCTGCGAGACTTGCTGCGTTGTCACCGAAGTTAGGATTGAGCACGCTTGATGCCACCGGGAATCTTACGCAGACTTCCTTTGTATATGTCTGGGCTGACATATCGTTGCCGCAGAACAGTATTAATAGTGCAAATACAAGTCGTTTCATAAGCAACTCCTTTTTGTTGTTTAGTTTATATATGTTGGAATGTCTATCGGTTGGTTTGGAAAGACTACTCCTTTTTAGTTATTCAGTTTGTAAAGTTTTGCTCGGTTGGTGCACCGCTTGCTCGGTTGGTGCACTTGAGACAAGTGCACCCCCTTCCCCTGAGTAGGCGGTTTCGAAAGAAGAAGCTGTTTCTCCTTCGGTTTCGAGAGAATACAAATTCTCCATACGAGTGAAGAGAAGGCTCGTTCTCCATGCAGTTGCGTGAAGAGACAATTTCTCCGTCGTGTGCCAGTAACTCCTTTTGAGGTTTGGTTTTTGATTTTGGGTTTTGTGTGGAAGGCTATCTGTAGCGAAAGCCGCTCCGATTTCGTTTTTGTATTTTCGTCAGTTTGCGTCGTTGATTGCGTCAGTTAGAAATTTATCGTTTTCGTCAGTTTGCATCATCTTGGTTTCTCTTTTCGTCTGTTTGCGTCGTCGTCTTTTCTGTGTCGTCTGTTTGCGTCAATAGCAAATGCAGTTTGTATGTGTGATAAACCTCTTCTTTTGAGAAGAATTAGTTTTCCAATTGCGAATTTAGAGAATGTTTTTATAACTTCCAAACATTTCTCAAGAAAACTTTACGTATTTAACGTTATTCAACATATTTCATAATTAAACACAAAATACGTTATAAGTAAAAAAAACGCATAAAAAACTAACACTTTGACCTACATTATGTAATTAAAATCAGCCATTTTACTTTCACACACTATTTTCTGCTTTTATTACATACCGTTTAGTGTCAATATGTCAAAAATAGACTACAATTTGTAAGCAGCATACACTATGTAGTTTCCGTCGCCACGCAACGTGACGCTCTCGCCAAGCGCCTCGTTGAGCGTACCCTGCCAAAGTGCGGAGAAGGCGTAGGGCTGCCAGCGCAGTCCGTCGCCATCGATCTGCGTGCATGAGAGATTGAAGATGCTTATCTGCTGTCCGGCGAAGGTTCTTATTGCGGTTTCGCCAGCAGCTGGGATGAACACACCGTAGTCGGTGAGCATCAGGGCGTCTACATGCAGCTCGCGGCGGTAGAAGTCGAGCAGCGAGATGTTGCCCAGCGTGTGGTCCTCGCGCTTGCCCGTTGCTCCGACGTAGGCAATGCGGCGGCAACCGCGCTCCGTACAGAACCGCGTAGCCTTCGTGAGGTCGTTGTAGTCCTGCTCCTCCACCTTATATATAATGTCTGCATGCGCCGCACGAAACTCCGCCGACATCGAGTCGCAGTCGCCCACTATAGCCGTCGGCTTGTAGCCACGGCGTACGAGTTCCTCGCCTGCCGAATCGCATGCTACAAGCATCCGTGCACGCTCCATCACGGCAAGCGGAACGTGGTGCGTAGGGAAGTCGCCGCCGGCTACTATCACAGCGTCGAAGGCGTCGGGATGCAGCGACGCAAAACTTTTGGAAATGTGTGGTTGGTTGCACATAGTTATTATGTTTTTAGCAGACAGTAGTTGTTCGTCAACTGTATACTTTGTTTTTGAGCAGGCAAAAGTACGCAATAAAAAGCACTTTTTATTGCTTTTTTCTTTATATTTGCAGCACCAAATCAAACTATTCATCTATTATTCTATTATGGCTGAAGACCCGAACACTCTACACGTACTGAATCAGCAGCGCAACTGGGACACGCTCTACTTCTACCAGAAGTCGGATGTGGTGTATCAGCTGGCGTTCGCTTTCTGCGACCGCTTCATTCATTTATACAAAGACCGAACGCGCGACCAGGTGATTCAGGCGGCACGCTCCTGCAAGCAGAACATCGTCGAGGGTTTGGCTGACGGTGTGGCATCAACGGAGATGCAGCTGAAGCTGCTCAACGTGGCACGCGCCTCGCTGAAGGAGTTGCGCGAAGACTTCGAGGACTATATCAAGTCGCGCCACCTGCAGTTCTACGTTGCCGGCGACCAGCGCTACACCGATATGCTCGACTACTGCCGCCACCACAACCGCCTGCCCGACTACGCTCCGTTCTTCCAGCAGTGGAGCGACGAACAGATGTGCAACTACGCCATCACGCTCTGCCATTTCATCGACAAGATGATGATGTCGTTTCTGAAGAAACTTGAGCAGGAGTTCATCACCGAGGGCGGTATAAGGGAGCGCATGCACCGCGCCCGCACCGCCTACCGACAGCAGCAGGACGCACGCCTGAAGCAGCTGGAGGAGGAGCTGCCACGCCTGAAGCAGGCTCTTGCCGAAGCGCAGGCGGAGGCTGCGAAATGGAAGGCTGCCTTCGAGGATATAAAGCAAAGAGCGCTGAAGGCGTATTATAGGCAGGAGGCAGAGATAAAGAGGCTGAAGGAAAAGCTAGACAGCCTGGAAGGAAGCAAGGAGATATAAGCTAGAAGAGCTAGGCTTGCTAGGTGTTCTAGGTTAGCTAGGTTTCCTAGACCACCTAGAAAACCTAGAGAACCTAGCCCCCCCTAAAACAAAAAAGATGCCCTAGGTTTCCCTAAAGCATCCATATGAGTTATGCCTTTTTCGCAAGCCCCTTCCACTTTCTGTATCCCATGACCGCTATCACGACATACAGGCCGTACAGCCCTGCCTTGAACGGTATGCCTTTCACCACATACAGATAGCAGCAGACCACGTCTACGGCTATCCAGAACAGCCACTGCTCTACGTACTTGCGCGCCAAAGCCCACAAGCCGACAAAGCTAAGAGCGTTGGTGAACGCGTCGAGCAAGGGCACGGTGCTGTTGGTGTAAGCCACGAGAACGTAATAGATAGCAGCCCATGCGAGAAGGAAGAAGCCGAGCGTGCGCAGGATAAGGCGGCGTGGGAAGAACGTTATCGGAAGCTCTTCAGAAGAACCGCCTGCAGCATCTACTGCTTTATCTGAGCCTGCAGCATCTACTGCTCTATCTGAGCCATCGGTGTCAAGAGCTTTATCTGAGCCATCGGCTTCAAGAGCTTTATCTGAGCCTGCAGCACCCGAAGCCTTGCGCTTCAGCATCCGCTTCCATTTCGCCCCGAACTTCCACACGGCGTAGCCGTATATCGCAGCCAGCGTGTAGTAGACAGCCATGCCAGCGTCGCCGTAGAGTCCGTGGCTCCAGTAGAGGTAGATGTCCATGGCGGGCATCACGATGCCCACAACCCAAAGCGCTATGCTCGCACGATATTCGAGGACGAGATAGATTAGCCCGAGTATTGTTGTTACAATGTCGAGCCAATGGTTTAAGAAAAATTCTTCCATTCAAAAACTAATGCATTTCTTTAGCTATAGTCGTCGGACGGCGGACGCAATCCGATCGGACGGCGGACGCAA
>ULUS01014956.1_pt1 | contig 11510 bp, 7 predicted proteins | sample 1958761 | NCBI WGS metagenome assembly ULUS01 (sample SAMEA4835767, study PRJEB28245) | human gut metagenome | biome: gut microbiome; material: fecal sample | place: Denmark | collected 2008
TACTCATATTTATCAACTTAAATTAATTCCGCCAACGGGTATTGCTACTTTTGGCAGCAACAAACGAAGTTATCTACTGACGATAAACAAAAAAGAAAACAAACATTTTTTAATGTATAACTAAAAACAAACCATTTATGTATCAACAAATCAAGAAGGGAGCTTTGGCTCTGTCTCTTAGCCTGTGTTGCGTCGGTGCATTTGCACAAAAGACCATCACAGGTAATGTGAAGGATGCTACAGGTGAACCATTAATTGGTGTAACTATCCAAGCCGGAAAGGGTGGAACAGTTACCGATATCGATGGTAACTTCAGTCTCCAAAACCTAAAGCCTGGTGACAAGATCACCATTTCCTATTTAGGATGTAAAACACAAACCATCACCGTGGGCAACCAGTCGGCGCTGAACATCGTCATGCAGTCTGCCGATAAGAGCCTCGACGAGGTGGTAGTTATCGGTTATGGCACGATGAAGCGTCGCGACCTGACGGGTGCCGTGGCTTCTGTTACTGGCGACAAGTTGGCTGCCAACCCTGTGGCCAATGTGGCCGAGGCTTTGCAAGGTCAGTTGCCAGGTGTGTCTGTTACCTCTCAGGATGGCCGTCCAGGTGCCACAATGAGTATTCGTGTGCGTGGTGGTGGTTCTATCACCCAGAGTAACGACCCTCTCTTCATCGTCGATGGTGTGCAGGTGTCTCGTATCGATGATATCCCTGCCGACAACATCGAGAGCATCGATGTGCTCAAGGATGCTGCCTCTACAGCCATCTATGGTGCACGTGGTGCCAATGGTGTCATCATGATCACCACCAAGAGCGCCAAAGAAGGCAAGGCACAGGTGAAGTACAACATGTACTACTCTGCCAAGGAGAAACCTACTACTTACGATACCGAAAGCGCTTACGACTATGTGTTGCGCAACTGGAGCTACGCCACATCTTATGGTGATAGCTACGGAACCAATGTAGCCAAGTATTTTGGTCTGGGCAGCGAGAACGGCAACCACTTGGAGGAATACCGCAACATGGGTACCCACAACTATCAGGACGACCTGCTCAGCAGTTCTCACGCCTGGAACCACGACCTGAGTATCAGTGGCGGTACTGAGCATACCAAGTACTATGCTTCTATCAACTACACCAATGATAAGGGTTCTTTGAAGAATACAGGCTTCCGTCGTTGGAATGCTAACTTCAAGTTGGCTCAGGACATTACCAAGAACTTGAAGTGGAACCTCGATGCTCGTTACAGCGAGATGCGCTTCCAGGGCAACCAGTTCAAGTATGCCACTTCTTCTTATGCATATCGTCCAATTGATACTCCATTAGGTACTGATGATCCTTCATTGTTGGCCATGGGTGATGTCAATGTAGATCCATACATGAACCCTGTTTCTATTTATGATAGCTATACTAAGACCAATACCCATCATCGTTTGCGTGCCACAAACTCTTTGACATGGACTCCTATCAAGGGCTTGACTGGCAAGACTGAGTTGACTTTGGCTCGCAACTGGCGTGACCAACAGACTTGGGATGATGGTTATGAGAATAAATACAACCATGCCCAGCAGGTAAAGAGCGATGGCTACAACGTGCGTTGGTCATCTACCATCAACTATGCTGTTCAAGGTTTGGGTGAAGACCATAAACTTGACTTCTTGGTTGGTAATGAGGTGCTGTCAAGCAAGTCGACCACAACTACATTCGATGGATATGGCTATCCATTGGGTTGGGACATGAAGACAGCCTTTGGTCATCTTGGTGGTTCTCATCAAGACCCCAATGCAGCCAACAAGCCTGATACATATAAATCAGAAATCTCGATACCAAGTCATACCACTTCTTGGTTTGGCCGTGCCAACTATTCTTATTTAGGCCGTTACCTCTTCACAGCTACATTCCGTGCTGATGGTAGCTCTAAGTTCGCTCCTAACCATCACTGGGGTTACTTCCCTGCAGCCGCTGCTGCTTGGCGTATCTCTGATGAGCCTTGGATGAAGGGTACACAGGATTGGTTGAGCAACTTGAAACTGCGTCTCTCTGTCGGTGCATCTGGTAACGATGATATTGATGCTTCTTTGTTTGAAACAATATGGGAAGAAGAAATTATCGAGGTAAATGGTCAGCAAGTTACAACCTATAAGCCTGGTGACATTATGGCAAATCCTGACTTGAAGTGGGAGACAACCATTTCTCGCAACTTAGGTCTCGACTTTGGCTTCTGGGATGGTCGCTTGCGTGGATCTTTGGATTTCTATTGGAATACCACAAAGGACATCTTGATGAAGGTGCCTGTTGATACATCTGCTGGTTATGACTGGCAGTTCCAGAATGTAGGTAAGACTTCTAACAAGGGTATTGAGCTTGCTTTGAGCTATGACATTGTTAACAAGAAGGATTGGGGCTTGACATTTGGCATGACCTACAACTACAACCACAACAATGTAGACGAACTCTTCGATGGTGTCTTGGCTGATACCCATACCAACTGGGGTTCTACCATGCGTTTGCCTAACTACGACTACATTATCCGCGAAGGACAGCCTGTTGGTTTGATTCAGGGTTACAAGTCTTTGGGCTATTATACTGTAGACGACTTCAACGTTGTAAATGGTGTTTGGACTTTGAAGGAAAGTGTTCCTGACAACAAGGTCTGCAACTACTCAGCAGGTTGCGCCAAGGCTTACAAGACTCCAGAAGGACAAACCGCATTCCCTGGTATGTATAAGTTTGCCGATGTAGATGATAATGGTACTGTTACAACAGAAGATGTTACTATCATTGGTAAGACCAAGCCAAAGCATACAGGTGGTTTCAACCTCTCTGGCCGTTATAAGGGCTTTGATTTCAATGCTAACTTCACATACCAGATTGGTGGTGATGTTTACAATGCCAATGTTATGCATGATATGATGGGTAACAAGGATATTGGCTTTGGTTCAGCACGCCTTTCTGAGTTGGGTGACTGCTGGAAGATGTACGATGTAGATACCAATGGCAACCTCTATGCAGTTACCGATCCTGATGCACTCCGTACATTGAATGCTGGCGCCAAGTATGCTTTGCCATATTGCGAGTATGGTCTGGTAACCAGCGAGTTCATCGAGGACGCTTCTTATCTGCGCCTCCAGAACCTCTCTGTAGGCTACACCTTCCCTAAGACATGGATGAAGCCTCTCGGCATCAGCAACCTCCGTATCTATGCTACTGTAACCAACCTCTTCTGCATCAAGGGTTATAGCGGAATCGATCCTGATGTCAACACTGATATCAACGCAGGTAGCAACGGATTCCCTACACCTAACTATGATTAACAGGCTTATCCTAAGACTCGTTCTTGGACATTCGGCCTTAACTTAGCATTCTAATCTATAAAACTAAATTTTAACATGAAAAATAGATTTTTATATATCGCTCTATGTGCGGCAGGTATCCTTGGTGGTGCCACCTCATGTAACGATTATCTGGAGACAAAATCGCCATCAACCAATGATGCAGACTTTGTGTTTTCGAATATAACCACAGCTCAGGCTGCTCTTAATGGTGCAAAATACCAAATGCATGGTGCATTTGGTAGCCATATATTCGGTGATGGCTTGTATTATGCTGCGGATATTGCGGGGTCTGACATCATGCGCCATCCTGAGGCTTATTCTAATCAGCCTGGACGTCATATTCCTGAGGGCTTCTATCGTAATGGAACCGAGGCTGGTACCTATGGCTTGCTTTCTTATCAAAAGGAAGGTACAAGCGGTACTTATGGTTGTCTATTCTCTGTTATTGGTAGATGTAATGCTATCACAACTGCTATTGAGAAGACTTCTGAATATCAGCAGATGATGCAACAGACAGAGCCAACAGAGTTGAGCCAACTCTATGGCGAGGCAGTTGCTATTCGCGCTACTTGCTATCGTGAGCTTATCAAATACTTTGGTGATGTTCAGTTCCAATCTACATTTGGTGTAGTTGCATCGGGCTTGGCTTCTCGCGATTCAATCTATGATGTTTGTATCGACCAGTTGAAGAAGGTGGAGCCTTTGATGTATGTCTTGGGAAAATGCCCAACATACGAAGCAAGTGCTAAGAACTATTATTCTCGAACATACGTGGATGGTTTGATTGGCCGTATGGCTCTTGAGGCTGGTGGCTATCAGACTCGTCGTAACGACATCAAGCGTGTGGATGGACAAGGCAACACCTTGACATTCGAGACTATTGGTACAGAAAACAATGGTTCTACTTATGGTCGTCGCTCTGATTGGCGCAACCTTTACGAGACTGCCAAAACTTACTTTAAGAAGGCTATCGATAATCCTGGTACTGCTGTGTTCCATGATACCGATCCTCGTAAGACTGATGGCCAAGGACGTGTGTATGACAACCCTTATCAGTATTTCTTCCAGCAGTTGCATGGTGCAGACGATGGTTATGCTGATGAAAGTATTTACGAGGAGCCTTATACACAGGGAGCAGATGGTATCATCAACAATGATGCTCGTCCATATTCTTTAGGTCGTCCTTCTAGCGGTGGTAGCAAGAATGCTTACCCATGTAAGAGCTATGGCCAGGGACGTATCAATCCTGCATTCTATTATGGTGTATTCGATCCTAAGGACTTGCGCCGTGATGTATCTTGTACAGTTACTGGCAGTACGGGTAAGGGCTATGAAACCTTGATACCTCTCAAGCCTAACTCTAAGGCTGCTGGTGGTGGTATCAGTTGTAACAAGTGGGATGAGAATCGCCAGAGCAATATCTGGACAGCTAATCAGCGTCGTTCTGGTATCAATGCTCCTTATATGCGTTTGTCTGAAATCTATTTGGGTTACGCCGAGGCTTGTGCTACTCTTGATCCTAACAGCGCAGAAGCTAAGACTTACCTCGCAAAGATTCGTAACCGTGCATTCCACACACCTGCTGAGGCTAACGTAGAAGGCTTTATCACTAAAGAGGGTTCTTTGCTCAAGGCCATCATCGATGAGCGTGGCTTCGAGTTTGCTGGCGAGGGCGACCGTCGTTTCACATTGATTCGTACAGGTTTGCTTCCTGAGAAGATTCGCGAAATCAAACAGCTTACTCGCAAGATGTTGGATGGCTTGGAGGCCAATGGCTATTATACATTCGATAATGGTAATACCATCTCTGAATATATTTACACCAAGAGTGTAGATGCCAAGGCTGAGAAGGGCTATCGTTTGACAGCTCAGTGCCCAGAGGGTCAGGAAAGCGACCCTATTCTCTATCCTTCATGGCGTGGCCAGAATGATAACTGGGAGGCTTACGGATTGAGCTATGGCTCAAAGACAACGACTAACCTTGCCATCAAGGGCTTGTTCACAAAAGTTTCTGATGAGGAAGCTGCAGCTCTTGAGGACACCGGTTACACGAAGGTTAATTGGGGTAAGGATCTTGTGGACAACGATGACGAGTATTATAAGTATCTCTTCTACGACTACGATTATGTCAAGGCTCCTATTTACCTCTGGCCATTCACTCCTAATATGATTTCAACAGGTGGATTCTTGAATGGTTATGGATTCAAGAACGAATAACACAAGGATTCAAGCAAGAATAAACTTAGAGTTTATAAAAATCATCAGGCGGGAGGACGCAACAGGCGTCTTCCCGCTTTTCTTTTGTCTCTGTCAATACTTGGACATTACTATAGGAAGCCTCTGTCAATTATAAATGCGCTTCATTATCTCCTAAAGAAGCACATCGTCAGCTATCAGTAAATAAGGTGCTTCGCAGAGAATCACACTTGCGAACAAAGGTATTAAACTGAAACCAATTTTGGTATGCTTAATAACGGCAAAGAAAAAAAAGTTCCAACCTCATTAGGATGTCAAACTAATGACACCAAACGGAGTTGGAACACCATACAATCTTTTTATAAATTCACAACTTAAAGTTCAATTAAACTTTCCCCAGTATGTTCCACACGCCCTGAAGGGGCAGAAGCTCTTAGCCCAGGGCAACACCCTGGGTTGTTACGGGCGTTAGCCTATCGCCCTGTAAGGGCAAAAGCTTTATGGAGTGCCTGAAGTTTTAAAGCTTTTGCCCTTTCAGGGTGCCTTGCCGATTACTATTAGACCCAGGGCGCTGCCCTGGGCTAAGAGCTTTTGGGCTTTCAGCCCGTACTTAAAGCACTTTGTGAAAGTTCAATTACATATTCACAACCTTCTTGACGGATACATGACCTTGAGCGTCGGTAGCCTTAACGATGGTGACACCATGACCGGGAGCAGACAGACGCTTGCCAGAGAGGTCGAAGTACTCGGCCATGGCTGTCTGAGCAGCAGCATAATCGAACATTTCGATGCCAGTAGTAGAGGCACCTGTCATTTCCTTTCCGTTAGCATCGTAGGTCTTGGCAGTGCTATAGTTCTTGATGGCATGATCGAACTCGGCTATATCTGCTGTAGGAAGTACATCGGTATAAGCCTTCCATATTTCTACCTTGCCTGCGCCAGAATACTTCTCGCAGATGGCAGGAACATCCACAGTCTTGTCGAGATAATGCTGGGTGTAAGAAGGAGCAGTCTGAGTAGGCACCCAATCGGAAGATGCCAAAGTAACATGACCGTTAATCTTTGCTCCATCAATATTGTCATATCCAGTCAACAAGTTGGAGCATCCCTTGAATATCACATCATAACCATCTGTCTTGTTGACATGGAGACCCTTTTCACCCTTTGACATGATAGGAGACTTAGTATCTTCAAAATAACAAGCCTCTATGTAACCTGTTGCCTGGTCATTAAGGCGATAACCATCCTGACACCCTTTCATATAATTATTATAATAATGCATATGACCACCTCGCTGTTGAGGGAGACGAGAACCTTGGATGTTGTAGAAGAAATTGTGGTGGAAAGAAATAGTACGACAACCATCATAAATGTCGCTATTACCTTTACCAAAAAGACAGCTCTTGTCATGGTCGTGGAAATAGTTATAGCTGAAAGTCATCCACTGCACATTGTTTTTACAGTCGAGCAAACCATCATAGCGGTCTTTGTTGGCAGCATCACCATTGAAGAACTCACAGTGGTCAACCCAGATATGTCCACCCCAGTTGGTCTTGGCACTTACCTTATCAGCCTGAATCCCGATGCAGTCAGGGTCGCCCACTTCTACTTGCGCACCATTACGCCAAGCCACAATCTTATTCTCACCTGTTTTGAGCACAGGAACACCCTTCATGGTGAAACGGCAGTTACGGATGATGATGTTATCAACCGACTGCATCACGAAGGTGATATGAGAAAAGAGAGGAGCCTTGCCTGTTGCAGGGTCCACCACACCAATCAAAGTCTTGTTAGGAGCAACCATAATGCGCTCGCCATATGTTGTTTCCACGCCAGTTTTTCCACTCTGGTCATCAAGCAAACGACCTGTACTCAGATCATCCACATAGCACTTGATGCCTGTAGTAATATCATGATCTACGATAACGATATATGGGTCAGTTGCTTGGAGATAGGCCTGCAGTTGAGAGAAGTTGTCTGCCTTTACCACCTTGCCACCAACACCACCGGTAGTTCCTCCGACACGATACCAGTTGGTACCAGGAGTACCTTCATAGGCTGCAAAGCCATCCAAAGAGAAGTCACGACCATCCTGAGTCTGTGCATTTGCCATCATAGAGAAGCCACAGAGCAAAGCAGAAGCCAAGAGAGTTTTACGACAAACAGCCTTAAGCTGTGCAGAAACGATAGAGTTAATTTGTTTCATTATAGGATTAGTTTTTGTTTAATTTGTTCCTTTGAGAAAAAAGGGCTGTCCTCGTCAAGAAGAGACAGCCCTTAGTTTGTTTCATTTTATATATCTTTCCTCATTGAGGAAAACATGTTTATTATTCTGTTACAGGTACAAGTTTGATGAGAGCGATTGCGGAACTATCACCCTTTGTAATCTTATGAGCACCTGCCTCAAGCACAACTGTTGTAGGAGCTCCTGCCTGCTTTACGCCATCTACCTTTACATTAGTTTTTGTACCAGAAACGCCATAATATACATACAGAGTCATCTTCTGAGATGTGGTGAAAGATACTTCTGTACCTTCTTCCATCTTAAGACTTGCGGAATAAGTAACACCTTCTATTGTGGTACTCTCCTTTCTTACATTTTTCTCTGTACCTGTCAAAGCAAATGCACTATTTGAAAGAGTACCATCAGCTGCAAAGCTGCAAGTTACTGTACCCTCAATAACTGGAACATCTGGAGTATCAGGAGTTGGATCTGGGGTAGGATCTGGAGTAGGATTTACTGTGCCACCTTCGCCAGAAGCATTGCTCTCACCGAACACCTTGACAACACCAGAAGTATAAGAGTCGAGAATGCTTGCCAAAGCAGGCCATGGCTGCTGATGACCATTTGTTACGACTGTCTCATCAGGAATAACGAAATCAATGTCACCATGATTCAAACGACCTGCGCCATAGAAGCCTTCTACGATAGAAGGAACATCTTCTGCCTTATCTGCTGAATATGCATACATGAGGCTTGGATTGGTATCGAAGTTGTTGTAAGAAGTACCACCAACCAAAGTCTTTACGCTTGTAGGAACCTGCTCACTTGGATCAGAAACCTCGTATGCATCAAAGCTTGTATTATTGTCTGCATATGTGATATAGCTGAAGTTTTCAGGCTTGTTGGCAAATACATTGCCGTATGCCTTAATCAAACCACCATTCTCATCAGAGAAAGTACCATCGCCCTTGGCATCAGTACCCTGCAGAGAACTCATGATAGGACGCTTGGTAGCATCAAAGTAGTTAGACTCCATGAACACACTTGAGCCACTGGTTGCACCAATACCATAAACATCATTGTGCTGATAGTAGTTGTTGTACATGTGAACACTCATGGTACGAATACGAGCCATACGAGAGTCAGAATGGTCAAACCAGTTGTGGTGATAAGTGATATAGTTAGGACCAGATTCACTCTTCATACCACACATAGAAGCCTTACCATTATCCCAGAAACGGTTGTATGCTACAGTTATATACTGGGAGTCACCCTTGATATCTATAGTACCATCACCCTTGGCCTGGTCGGCAGCGCCACCCTTCTTGCCATAGAAGAGATCCATGTTGTGAATCCATACATGAGAGTTATCAGTATCAAGAGACATAGCATCATCCAGGCAACGCATGATAGCAAAGTTACGGAACTCTACACTCTTGGTATTACGAAGCAAGAAACCAAATCCATGTACAGTAGCATCATCACCGACTCCTTCGACAGTCATGTTCATTACAGAGTGAGCACCCTTACCCTTAATCTGCAAACCTTCTTCAGAACTTGAAATTCCGTCCAAGTCAGAAAGGCTTACCTTACCGATGATACGGAATGCGATAGGAGTTGTATCCTCACCCTTTTGGTAAGCATCAATAATAGCCTGAAGACCTGTAATCGTCTCTGGCTTACCTGTATTGACGGTTGTAGAAACGGTCTTAGCTGTCTTGGCTGTAATATACAGAACCTTAGCACCAGCCTTCAAAGTACCATCATTATTATAAGCACCTACACCATCATATTTGAAATGAGCAAAGCCCTCACGATTGTAGCTCTTTACTACCAAGTTAGAAGCTGTATTGGCACCAGCAATCTCTGTACCTTCTGCATTGACAGGAACAACCTTTACAGAATAAGTACCAGCCTTCAAACCGAGAACATCTGCACGATAGTAAGATTTATACTGACGAATCAACTGAGCATCAATCTTCTTGCCATCTACATATACATTATAAGAAGAAGCACCCTCGAATGGAGCCCACTTCAGGTAGGCAGACTCCTGCCAGCCCTTTGCCTCAGTAATCTGAATCACACCTGCAGGATTGTCAATATCCCCACTTTCGCCCTGGTCGGCCTTCTTAGCAAAGCTGATGGCTTGAACTGAAGCATTGTACTCATCATTCTCTGCACCAGACTTAGGAGCAATGATGGTCTTGTCACCTTCGAACTTCACACTTGTCAAGTCTGCAGTATTATAATACTTCACATCACCCGACTTGGTGGTAACATACATCTGATTTACCTTGCTGTTACGAGCAACGGCATGGGTAATCTTGTCGGTAGAACCAGGAGTATCGGTAGATCCGCCACCTACTGTCTCAACCTTGATGCTGTAGATGTACATACCACCAACATTTGTGGTCAAAACAACATCACCATCAGCAATTACCGTTCCGACGTTTGTTACTTTATCTGCAGAAGTAGCATTAAAAGAACCAGAAACAGGAGTAATGTTTGTTGCATTCAAACCACGAGCAACGTCAGTTTTACCAGTACAGCAACTAACAGTTACTTTCTGACCAGCCTTCAGACTTGGAATAATCAAAGAAACACCATTTCCGTTCAATTCCAAGCGAGAAGAACCATAGTTCAAGCGAACCTTTGCTTTTGAATCTAACTTATCTGTTGGAGCACCAGCAGTAAACTTCAAGCCCTTGGTATAAGCCAATTCTGAGCCATTTGCAACAAGAGCTTCATTCTCCAAAGCTAAGGTATAGCCGTAGCGATCAGTTCCCAATACCCAATTAGCATCAGCTGCACATAAAGCCTTATCAGCCTCACTCATTGCGCCAAATGTCCATGTCTGTGCCATGGCAGCACTCAAACTCATCAAGAGGAGTGCCAGAGTAAATACCATTTTCTTCATTTTACGTTCCTCCTTTTTTACTTGATGATTACTTTCTTACCATTTACGATGTAGATACCCTTATTCAGGTTCTGGGTAGAAGTACCCACAAGCTGACCATTAAGATTGAACACCTTGCCTGCGAGAACTTTGTTGCTTGTCTCAATGTTGCTGATACCTGTGGTGATATAAGCAAAAGAAAGTTTCACAAGCGATATGTCCTTAGTCTCAGTAGTCTCATCGTCGTAAGTAAGAGTTACATTGTCACCATCGAAGGTGATTTCTTTGACGGTCTTGCCAACCTGCGAGCCGCCGATTGTTACGGTTTGCTTGTTGTCTGCCATCGCAGCAGTAGACAAAAGCACTCCTAACAACATGAAGTACACTTTTTTCATTGTTTTTAGCGTTTTAGTAGATTGTTGTTTTGAGTTTCTGCTGCAAAAGTAAAACAAAATAATAAAGGACGGATATGTTTTCGTCAAAAAAGCTACGCAAACGTTTGCATAAGTGGTGTTCTGACAATTTATCATTCACCAAGGAAAAAGACTATCAAAATGGCACAAAAAGGAACAAAATCAACCAAAAGGAAAACTTCGGGTAACAACTCAGCACCCACACGGAGAACTGACAGCGACAAATGCGATACTTGGGTTATCAGCCTTACGACCCAAAGAAACTGCCGCTTAATACTGGAGAAATTCGACCTGTACGGTTGGTACGCCCTGAAAGGCACAAAAGCAGCACGCCCTGAAAGGGCAGAAGCTTTAAAACTCCAGACAATTAATAAAGCTTTTGCCCTTACAGGGCGCCTTACCAATTGCCATTATACCCAGGGCGCTGCCCTGGGCTAAGAGCT
>ULUS01030696.1_pt1 | contig 11478 bp, 10 predicted proteins | sample 1958761 | NCBI WGS metagenome assembly ULUS01 (sample SAMEA4835767, study PRJEB28245) | human gut metagenome | biome: gut microbiome; material: fecal sample | place: Denmark | collected 2008
TTTTATGGCAAATTGTTAAATCCCCAAGAATAATAACTGAGCCGAAACCCGTCGTTGATGTGTGTGGCATCAATGACGGGTTTCTTGGTGTTTGATTATCGTACATCTTTCTGTTTATCCAAACAGGCGTTTGAATAAACTCTTCTTTTCATTTCTTTTTTCTTTTGAACCATCGAAATATTCCTGAAGAATATCTTCGTATGTCAGATGATCGTGAACCATGCGGTATATCATTCCCCAGTCGGGTAGTCCGCCTATGTTTCTGTCGTCTATGAACAAGTCAGCCTGAAGCTTTCTTGAGAAAGTCTTGTGTTCGTTGGTCTCTTCAGGGTAATTGCTGTTTACAGCGTAGAACTCCAGTCCTCTGTCTTTGCAATACTTTACAGCCTCGTCAAGCAATTCACCTTCGCGTACACTCCATAAAATGAGCTTGTGGCGTTCTTCGCGAAGCTTGATAAGGGTTTCTATAGCGAATGGGATAGGAGCACCGATAGCGGGATATTTATGCTCTACGATGGTTCCGTCGAAATCTACTGCAATAGTCATTCTTGATGTGGTTTTATTAGATGTAAATAATGATTCTTTAGATTGACAATAGGGATAAAGAAAAAAAGTTCTGAAAATCATCAGACTTTCAGAACTTCCACAATTTCTTTTCGGCTTCACAGCTTAGGTACACCCTCAGGGATTCGAACCCTGGACCCACTGATTAAGAGTCAGTTGCTCTACCAACTGAGCTAAGAGTGCATCCACTATAAAATTGTCAAATTTCCCGTGCATTCTAATTAAGATGTACACCCTCAGGGATTCGAACCCTGGACCCACTGATTAAGAGTCAGTTGCTCTACCAACTGAGCTAAGAGTGCGTTTCTTTTTCGATTGCGGTTGCAAATGTAGAGGTTTTTTTTGATTTGACCAAATAATGCAGCGAAAAAAAGCGAAACAATTTTCCGATGAAATTTTAGTTGGTTGAAACTCAGTTATTTCTGAAGTAAACTTTTTAGAGATTTTTCCAGCAATTTAGTCACTTCCTCCATCGGAACCTCGTGTCCAATCTCTTTTGAGATGGATGTAACGCCTTTATTGATGAATCCGCATGGGTTGATGTAGCCGAAATATCTGATGTCGGTATTTACGTTTAGTGCCAATCCGTGCATGGTTATGAAGTGACTGCTCTTTACTCCGATGGCGCATATCTTACGCTCGTTCGGCGTTCCTATGCCCAGCCATACTCCGGTGGCTCCGTCTACTCGTCCGCCTTCTATGCCGTAATGGGCGCATACCTGAATCACGGCTTCTTCAAGGGTATTGATGTATGCCTTCAGTCCCAGTCCGAAATCTTCAAGGCAGAGGATAGGGTAGCACACCAGCTGTCCCGGTCCGTGAAACGTGATGTCTCCTCCACGGTCTATCGGTATAAGCTCGGCACCCTTAGATTTAAGGTGGGCCTCGTCGAGCAGCATGTTAGCCGCTTTTCCATGACGGCCCAACGTATATACGGGCTGATGTTCACAAAAAATGATATAATTAGGATGTCCCTGATGGTTGGCACGTGCCTCTACCAGTTGGTCGAAATACTTCTGTTGAAGCTCCCACGCTTCTCTGTAAGGGATAATCCCCCAATTTATGGAGTGTAAATCGTTACTCATCATAGCTTAGATATTATAAATGTATGCTTGCAAAGTTATATGTTTTTCTTACATTTCTTGTATGCTAACATTTTTCTTTTTAGCTTAGCACATGTATTATTGAACTTTTAATTTAGTATATGAAGAGAGAAAAACATTTTTGGCAGTTGTTAGCGGCAAGTCTTCTCATTGGCGGGGGAGTTATGAATACTCTGAATGCGCAAGAGGCGGGATTTGATTTAAATACGCAGCGTTCTGAAAAGCAAAGTTTCCAGATGGTTCCCGGACATAAGGTAGACCATCACGGATTGTTGGTGAATCCTATACCGCACGAAATGAAGGTAGACGATGCTGCGGCTTTCGACCTTACACGTGGCTTCCGTATTAAGGATGTGCACGGTAAATTCGGTCATTTGCTTCCTGAGTCAACAAAAGGAGGTGCCCAACTTACCATAGATTACGGAGAAAAGTTGGCAAAGAAGCATGGCGTGCGTGAGGTTTCGGGCGCATACAGCGTAAATATCGGAAAGAAAGGTGTCCAGATAGTAGGTTACGATGAACGAGGAGCTTTCTATGGAGTTCAGACATTGCTTCAGTTGCTTTCGGGCGAACGTGGCCAGAAGGGTGTACTCCCTTACATCACCATAAACGACTATCCCGATTTGGAATTCCGTGGTGTGATTGAAGGCTTCTACGGTACTCCGTGGTCGCACGAGGTTCGTCTTTCGCTCATCGATTTCTACGGAAAATTCAAGATGAACTCATACCAGTACGGACCTAAGGACGACCCGTATCACAGCTTCCCCAATTGGCGTTTGCCTTATCCCGAGAAAGAGGCTAAGCAGATTAAGGAGCTTGTAGAGGCATGTAACCGCAACTACGTAGACTTTGTGTGGGCCATCCATCCGGGAAAGGATATCAAGTGGAACGAAGAGGACTATCAGAACTTGCTGAAGAAGTTTAATATGATGTACGATCTTGGTGTACGTTCGTTCGCTATTTACTTCGATGATATCTCTGGCGAAGGAACCAACCCGAATCGTCAGGTAGAGTTGCTTAACCGCCTGACTAACGAGTTCGTTAAGGTTAAGCCGGGCGTAAGTATACTTACCGTATGTCCTACAGATTACTCTAAGCTGTGGGCCAACCCAACACCTCAGGGTAGTTTGAGTATCTACGGAAGAACACTCGACCCTTCGGTAAAGGTATTCTGGACTGGTGATGTGGTTTGTAGCGACCTTACCCGCGAAACTGTGGAATGGGTGAACTCGCGTATCAAGCGCCCTGTATATTATTGGTGGAACTTCCCGGTAACCGACTACTGTCGCCATATTGTAATGCAGGGTCCTGCATACGGTCTCGATACTACCATGACATCTAAAGACATCAGCGGTTTCGGCAGCAATCCGATGGAGCATGGTGAGGCTTCAAAGTTGGCACTTTACGGAGTGGCAGATTATACATGGAACGTAGCGGCTTATAATCCTATCGACAGTTGGGAACGCGGTCTTGAAGAACTGACTCCAGAGGCTAAGGATGCTTACCGCACATTCGCCATTCACTCATGCGACACTGAGACCGGTTACCGCAGAGCTGAATCGTGGGAGACTAAGACTTTCGGCATTCAGAACTATACTCAGGCAGAGTACGACGCTTTGCTGAGCGAGTTTAATAAGGTGGCTGCCGTTCCTGAAACTATGGAGAAGAACTGTAAGAACCATCTGCTGATGAACGAACTTCGTCCGTGGCTCGTAGAGTTCGGCAAGTTGGGACAGCGTGGCGCCAAGACTTTGTCGCTATTGAAAACTTACGAAAAGGGTGATTTGGCAGCGTTCTGGAAAGGATATATAGAAAACCTGATGACATTAGAAGATTTGAAGGCATACCAGGCACATAAGTCGGGTACCATGAAGTTGCAACCCTTCTACGAAGTGGCAATGGACGACATGCGCGACGGATTCTTCAAGAAGGTGGCAGGCGAGATTCCTTCTACACTGAAAGGCATCGGTTCTTTCGCTACGCTGGTCACAACACAGAGCAAGCTGATGTTTGATAACGATACTACTTCTTACTATCACTCTGGAGCATCGCAAGGCGAGCAGGGCGATTGGGTAGGCGTTGATATGGGTATCGTTAAACCTGTATGGGAGGTTAATATCCTTCAGGGACGTAACTCTGTAGACGATGTTGACTATTTCGACCACGCTACACTTGAGTACTCTGCCGATGGCAAGACATGGCAACCGTTGATTTCCGATATGGAGAAGGTGTATGTAGTGAACTGGAAGGGCGAACCTGTGAACGCTCGTTACGTTCGTTTACGCAAGTTGTCATCGCCCAAGCGCAGTTGGCTGTCGGTACGTTCGTTCGAGATTAATCCGGTTAGAGCCGAGAAGTTGGGCTTTGCAGTGGAGTCTGATGCTGGCGACGCAGCTCTTTATGCGTTCGACCGTCACCCGGGTACTTCGTTCATTAATAAGGGTACGCTTTCGTTCGACATCCCATCGGATGTAAAGGGCTATACCATGCTTCTGAAGTTGCAGAATGATACCAAGGTAGAAATCGCTCAGCTCGATAAGAAAGGCAAGGAGTTGTCTGTTTCTACAGTAGATGCTCCGCTGTATAGCATAGAATGTGCTAAGGGCGCTACTCAAATTCAGGTAAAAGGTCAGGTAGAAATCTATGAAATTATCGGTAATAGATAAAATCATAGATGCCATAATCATATAAAAGAGAGAGCCTCTCACATTTCCTTCGAGGATTTGCGAGAGGCTCTCTCTTTTGCTATTTGTTATATTATTCAAATGTACCGTATCTGGTAGGAAGCAGATGTCTGTCGCCCAATGTGTTGTCTACACGAGCCACGTTAATCCAGAACTTGTTTTCTTTAACCGATTCCATTGGATAAACCGCTTTTTGGCGACTGTAAGCATGATTCCATTCATCGCTTACCACCTCATATTCAGGATGCGGAGCGTTTATCAATACATTGTCTTCGGCAGGGTAGGTACCGTTTTCTACCTCTTTAATTTCGTCCCAGATGTGGAGCATGCAGTCTACGAAGTTATCCAGCTCGGCCAGACTTTCGCTTTCTGTAGGTTCTATCATCAGTGTGCCGTGTACGGGGAACGACAGTGTAGGAGCGTGGTAACCATAATCCATCAAACGCTTGGCGATATCGTTTTCGCTGATTCCGCTTTGCTCATGAATGGGTCGGCATTCCAGAATCATTTCATGACCCACATATCCCTGAGTACCTCTATATACTATACCGTAAGTATCTTTTAGACGAGAAGCCAAGTAGTTGGCGTTAAGAATAGCGTAACGAGTAGCGTTAGCCAGTCCTTCGGCACCCATCATGCAGATGTAAGCATAAGTGATAGGCAATATACCTGCGCTACCGTAAGGAGCGGCAGAAACCTCGTTTGTCTCGTTGCCGAACAGTGCATGACCCGGCAAGAACGGAGTAAGATGCGCTGCTACGCATACCGGACCTACACCAGGACCGCCACCACCGTGAGGGCTGGCAAATGTTTTATGCAAGTTAAGGTGACACACGTCGGCACCGATAGTACCCGGATTAGTCAGTCCCACCTGAGCGTTCATGTTGGCACCGTCCATATAAACCTGAGCGCCACATTCATGAATGATACGGCAAATCTCAACGATGTCCGCCTCGAAAATACCGTGAGTAGACGGATAAGTAATCATCAGCGCAGCCAGACGGTCTTTGTTGGCCTCTGCCTTCTGCTTCAAATCCTCTATGTCTACATTACCACGCTCATCGCATGCGCAAGTGATGGTGCTATATCCAGCCTGTACAGCCGACGCAGGGTTAGTACCGTGTGCCGACGCCGGGATAAGAATCAAGTCGCGCTTACCTTCGCCAATGCTTTCCAAATAAGAACGGATAATGCGCAGACCAGTGTATTCGCCCGCAGCACCAGAGTTGGGTTGGAATGTTACGCCAGCAAATCCGGTAATAGTAGTAAGCTGTTTACCCAAGTTCTCTATCAAAGCATGATAACCCTGTGCCTGATCTTCCGGAACCAACGGGTGTATGTTCATCCATGCAGCGTTGCTAAGCGGCAGCATCTCGGCAGCAGCGTTCAGCTTCATGGTGCACGATCCCAGAGAAATCATAGAATGAGTAAGCGAGATATCTTTTCTGTCGAGGCGTTTTATGTATCTCATCATTTCGGTCTCTGTGTGATAGAGTGAGAAGATAGGATGAGTAAGATAAGCCGATTGGCGGAGAAAGGCTTTAGTGAGTGATGAGCTTTCAGGAATTTCGGTAGTCTCATGGATAGCCTTTTCGGCAGCGATGCCGAATATCAAGAGCAATTGGTTGGCGTCGGCCAGTGTAGTAGCTTCGTCAATGCTGATACCAACGTCGCCGTTATCAAAGTAGCGCAGGTTGACTTCCTTGCTCAGTGCTATGGTGCGCAGTTTCTGAGTAGATACGTTATCAGGCAGTCTCAAGCGCAGGGTATCAAAGAATACCTTATTTACTTCTTCGTAGCCCAACTTAATGAGTTGCTTGTTAAGCCAGTTGGCAATGCTATGAATGCGTTGTGCTATTTCTTTCAATCCTTCAGCACCATGCCACAAAGCGTAGAAACCAGCCATAGTAGCCAATAATGCCTGAGCGGTACAGATGTTAGAGGTAGCTTTTTCGCGTTTGATGTGCTGCTCACGTGTCTGCAATGCCATACGGTAACAAACATGTCCGTACTTATCTTTAGACAATCCGATGATACGTCCCGGCATGTTACGCTTGTACTCATCGCGAGTAGCGAAGTAAGCAGCCGACGGACCACCGTAGAACATCGGAGTTCCCAGGCGCTGAGTACTGCCGAATACTATGTCGGCACCCCATTCGCCGGGAGGAACCAAAAGCGTAAGGCTAAGGATGTCGGCACAAACAGCCACCTTACATCCTGCTTCGTGAGCCTTGGCTACAAATTCGCGATAGTCTTCTACAGATCCACTGTTGTTAGGATACTGAATGATGTAACCGAAAACTTCGGGAGTAAATTCAAAGTCGGCATAATCGCCAGTCACCACTTGAATACCCTGCGGAACGGCTCTGGTGCGGATAACCGCCAAGTCTTGCGGGAATATTTCTTTATCAACGAAAAGGGTAGTTGCACCTGCCTTTTGCTGAGCGCGGCTACGTAGGCTAAGCATCATGGTAGCGGCTTCGGCAGCAGCTGTAGCTTCGTCAAGCAACGAGCAGTTGGCCAACGGCATGGCTGTAAGGTCAGAAACTACAGTCTGGAAATTAAGTAACGCCTCAAGTCGTCCCTGTGAGATTTCAGTCTGATACGGAGTATACGAGGTATACCATACCGGGTTTTCGAACACATTTCTCTGAATAACAGCCGGAGTAATGGTGTCATACCATCCACAGCCTATATACGACTTATTGATTTTATTCAGTGAAGCCAGCTGAGTGATATGGTTGGCAAACTCTCTCTCCGTCATGGCAGGAGCCAAATCGAGCGGGTGTTTCAAGAGAATCTGTGTAGGAATAGTTTTGTTGATTAACTCATCTACTGATTCCACTCCGATGGACTTCAGCATTTTCGGCAAATCGGATTCATTGATTCCGATGTGGCGCAATGAAAAGTTGTTTGTTTTCATGATTAGAATAGGGTGATTTATAGTCTTAGGCAGAAGGCGGCATTACCGCCTGCCTCCTTACCTGAAGAACGGGTTATTCATTTTTTCAAATCCTATGGTAGTGTGTTCACCGTGTCCTGGGTAGACAACTGTTTCGGATGGAAGGGTGAAGAGTCGGGTGCAGACAGCGTTATGCAACGCCTCAAAGTCGCCTCCCTCCAAATCAGTCCGACCAATGCTTCCTTTAAACAGAGAGTCTCCGCTAAACAGGCAGTGTTCTGATGCTATGTAATAAGCTAAACCTCCGGGCGAATGTCCCGGCACTTCTATCACATCGATGGTAGTGTTTCCGAATGTCACTTTATCGCCTCCCTTCAAGTGAGTGCCAAGCGCCACGGTAGGCTCGTTAGGCTCAAACCCGAACATGCGGCATTGTTGTTCCAGACGTGCCAACAGAAACTCGTCGGCTTCCGAAGCCTCTGGCTTTACGCCGAAAGTACGCTCTACAAAAGCGTTGCCAAACACGTGATCCAGATGCAAGTGCGTATTAAGCAGATGCTTAACGGTAAGGTTATTATCCTCTATGTATCGCTTCAGGTTCTGTTCGTCCTGCGGAAAATAACATCCTGCGTCTATGATAACCGCCTCGTTGGTATCGTCCGACAGCACGTAGCTGTTCACCGGGAACATATTAAATTCAAATCGTTTGATTTTCATGATTGCCTGTATTTACACGGGTACGTAAACTACTTTTTTTGTCTCGAAGAATTCTTCGTCGAAGAAGTCTTTCAGCGGAGTAATTACCGTTTTGTTCTTTACCGGCATCACTTCGTTTTCCAATTCACCTCCCTTCAGACAGATAAGTCCGTTGGACAGAGCGTTCTTCCCTTCTTTGGCGATATTTTTACGGATAATCTTCAGCAGATCGGTTAGCGGCATCACGGCGCGGCTAACCACAAAGTCGAAGAGTTGTTTCTCTTCTTCAGCGCGGCAGTGGCGTGTGGTAACGTTTTTCAATCCGATGGCGTTAGCTATCTCTGTAGCCACCTTCACCTTCTTGCCGATGCTGTCTACCAGATGGAACTTGGATATGGGTTACAAGATGGCCAAAGGAATGCCGGGAAATCCGCCTCCTGTACCTAAGTCCATAACCTTAGTGCCGGGATGGAACTTTATGACCTTTGCTATACCCAGCGAGTGCAGTACATGATGCTCATACAGGTTGGTAATGTCTTTACGCGAAATTACGTTTATCTTACTGTTCCAATCTGTATATAAGTCGTATAGCGCGGCGAATTGTTCCTTTTGTTGTTCGGTTATCTCGGGAAAATATTTCAGAATTATATCCATGTTATTCTTTTATGTACTGTTTTATTTTTTCTAACGGTAGAGTTACTTCGAATGGTCCGGCAGCGTAACCTGCTATTTCATATCGGTTGTAATAGAAAGTCACTTTGTCTTTGCCCAACAAGAAGTTTTCTGGGAGGAAAGGCTCCGAAAAGTCGAATACGCCTACCTCGTGCAGTCCGTCAAGGCAAGTAATGGTGTCAGTCTCGAAACGAACCTTAGCTTCTTTAACCAGTTCATCGATTACAAGCGGAAGGATAGCTTTTTCAGCTTCTGCGGTGAAGACATCTTTTTTAGTCAGCACTCGTCCTGTTCCAGCTACTATATTAATTAATGTATTCATGGTGTTGGGATGGGCGCCACCCGTATACTGGAAGTCGGTTAGCGAGTAGTTCCATATCTTGTCGTTCATACCCAATGCCAGGGTAGATGAGAGATCGTATTCGTAGTTATACCATCCGGGCACCTCTTCGGCACTCATACCGTTTTTCAGGTCAGCATTCAGTAGCTTTTTTATATCGCTGTTATATCCGGCAGCGTAGAAGGCAGCCAGTGAGTCTGCAAACTGTCGGTTGCTCAGTTTCTCGTACTGAGGCCCGAAGGCAGTGCGTCTGATAGCCTGATTTACGTTGATAGCGGCAGAGTCTTTTTCATTGTTGATGAAAACCAATTGCATCTTCACGTCGCAGTGAGGTGATTTAGCTTCTTCTGGTATGGCATATATTGTCGTGTCGAGCTTAATGCTTATGGTATCTTGTGCCAGTTGGTTTGTCGTTTTATGATGACATCCCGACAGGCTGATTGTCAGTGCGGTACCAACTACTCCCAAAGCCATGATTGATTGTGATGCGAATTTTTTGCTCATAATGTTTTGTTCTTTTTATGGTTTTCGGCAGAGACGGTTGTATCCCGTCTCTTTATAACAAACAAATTTATGAATTTATGTGTGATGTGCCAATAAAAGGGAGTTTTTTTAATTTTATTAATATGTAGCCCATTCGGATGGCTTTTTCTTTTTCTTTTGTCTTGATACAAAAGAAAAGGAAACAAAAAGAAAAAATCAAGGCTACGTCTCCGGGCCTACTTCGGAAAGGCCGTTCTGGCACTGAAAAAAGAACTCGCTTCGCTCAAACAGCATTTTTCAGCACCGCCCGTCCATTCCTCCGCTAACGCCCCTACGCCTAGGCCGGTCTTTCATTTCTTACGGTTTCTTTAGACGCTAATGTGCTTCATTGTTGGCTTAGGCTATTCTTTCCTATCTCTGTAATACCGATTTTCTTTTTCAATATCGTACGCATTATGGCGTTCTTTATCCTTACGGAAATACTCACGGCGGCGGATAGAGTCTTCTGCGGCACGCTGACGTATGTATTGCTCTATGGTGGTGACTTCTTCCAGCTCTTTCTGCTTGGCTCTTTCTTTCTTTTTCTGCCGTGCAGAAGGAGCTTTCTTTGCTGCATTGCTAACTGAAGAGACTGTTACCTGTGTGTCGTATGTACTTTCTGCCGTAGTATCGTTTGAAAGTGATAATACAGGGAATACGCTCTTTACCTTTTGGTTCGATTTCCAGAAACGCGGATAGCGGGCGCTGTCTTCGCGAGTTGGGACGTAAGTAGAGTATTTCTTCCACGCGTTGGCGTACTTACGATTGTGCTTGATGGCCCTGCCACGAGCTGTCAGGCTCTCGAAAAGTAGCTTGTTGAAGTCGGTCTCTATCACTACGCCACTGCCGCTTGGGGCTGTTAGCGCTTCGTACATCTCTCCGGTAGATGGAATGATGGTCTTTCCGTACTCCTCGTTCTGCTTGTGTAGATAAGGGGTGAGTTTCCAGTACACGCTCCACTTCTTTTTCAGCGTGGGCATAACGCTCTCTATCGGATCTTCGTTATAGCGGTTCCAGATGGAGTAGGGCGTAGCTCTTACATATCCGTCTATCTGTTTCACGGTGGTGGTGTCGGCAAAGCTTCTCTTGAAGGGGACTTTCTCCTTGAACTTCTTCCACTCGGCTTCGAGCGGTGCTTCCAGCATTTTCTCAATCTTGTTGTTGGGCTGTGCCGTGAAGTCGAATTGTATCATCTTCACCGCATTCTCGTTAAGCTTTATCTCTTCTTCTTTCTGTGCCGATATCTTAGAGGTACTCTGCGCCGAGGCATAGAATACGTTTGTAAGGAGAAGAAGTAGTACGAGAGTATACCACGCTATGTTTTTATTCTGAATCATTGTTTGTATTTGTCTGGATGTGTAGTGTTATTTTATTCTGCCGCATTGCATATAGCACTTTCGGTAGTAAGCCTCGTTAAGACTGCTTACTATCACTCCGCGCGATGTGCTGGCGTGTATAAACCGATTGTTTTTCAGATAGATGCCCACATGATTGGCGGTGCGCTTGTTCCTTCCGTTGTGAAAGAAAACCAAGTCGCCCTCGTTGAGCTTGCTTTTGCTTATCTTCTGGCAATTGCGTGTGCGTTGCTCTTCCGAGCTTCGTTTCAGAGTCTTGTGATATACGGTTTTACAGATGCTGTACGATAATCCAGAGCAGTCGGTCCCGCTTTTGGAGTGTCCGCCTCTACGGTATGGAGTACCTATCCAGCGCGACGCTTCTATATATAAGCGGTGATTATCGTTCAGGTCGATATCCATATCGAGCCTGAGAGCTGCCTGGGCAAGTTCTTGGTAGTTGTAGCGTGGGGCTTTTGTGGCGCAACTACACAATAGGGTTATTGTTAGTAATAGGAGGGTCCTGGTTATTATGTTGTTTTTTTGTTTTGCCATACCGTTTTTATTTGTCGATAAACAAATGTAGTTATTTTCTGATGATGGTGGTATGGCTTTTTACATCGGTTTCGCTTATTTAAGATTACTTTTTAGAGTACGGCAG
>ULUS01006333.1_pt1 | contig 11392 bp, 7 predicted proteins | sample 1958761 | NCBI WGS metagenome assembly ULUS01 (sample SAMEA4835767, study PRJEB28245) | human gut metagenome | biome: gut microbiome; material: fecal sample | place: Denmark | collected 2008
ATTTCTATGCAAAGATAATAAAAATAAGTAATATACAATGAAGATAATAGTATCGGAAGAAATAGAATCAGTATGCCCTACCTTTGTAGGAGCATGCGTGGAAGCTAAAGTAGAAAATACTTCATACAGCAAAGAACTATGGGATGAAATCAATTCACTAGGTGAGAAATACAAAGAAACGCTCACCACAGAGTCTCTGAAAGAGATAAGCGGAATTGCAGCAACCCGAAAAGTTTATCGTGCTTGTGGCAAAGACCCATCCCGTTACCGTCCGGCTTCAGAAGCCCTTATCCGAAGAATGCTGCAGGGCAAGGAACTCTATCAAAGAGATACGCTGGTGGATTTGGTCAACTTGGCGAGTATCGCATACGGTTATAGCATCGGTGGTTTCGATGCCGACAAGTTTGAAGGAGATACGCTGACACTAGGTGTCGGGAAGGCAGACGAACCTTACGAAGGTATCGGCAGAGGTATAATCAATATCGAAGGTCTTCCTGTTTATCGGGACAAGATTGGTGGCGTAGGAACTCCTACCAGCGACAACGAACGCACAAAGATGACTATTGACACGACCCATCTGGTGGTTCTCATCAACGGATATGATGGAGATGAGCAACACGTGCGCGAGAATGCCGAGTTCATTCTGGACCTTCTGAAGAAATACTGTAAAAGCCACGAAGGGAGCTATTTTATTTACCAATAGAATAAAATCTCTCAGTAGCAGAGAAAATTACGTCGGGACGTTTCAATCTGTGCCCTTCCATGGCAAAACATTGCCCTTACTGGAGCAATATTTTGCCATGGAAAGGCACTTTTCGTTACATCGGGATACATTATATTCAATAACTACAAGGAAGAAGAAAGATACGGAAGAATTCCTCTAACACTCTTCACTCTTCACATTTTACTCTTAAGCACCTGTAAACCAGGCGATTCAATGGGTGAAGAGTAGGACTGTCTCTTCACCACTCTTCACCCACTCTTCACCCCGATGGATTTTCATACAGCTTAGCCGGGAGAATATCCTGAGCTTCTATAAAAACTGGAATAAGGCTTAAGTAAACTTTAATAGAGCCATAAGTAAAGTTTATCTAAGGCTCAAAACAAGTCCAAAGATAACTTATTCTAAAAACAAAAGAAACTTAAAACAAACCTAATAGAAGCTTAAAACAAAACACTAGAAAGGCTTAGAGTGAGCAATGATAGAAGCCAAAGGACAAGCCATGATAGAAGCCGCTTACTTTTAAAAGGTGAAGAGTGGTGAAGAGACAGCCCCACTCTTCACCTACCGATTTTCCTGATTTATAGCGACTTAAGAACTAAATGTGAAGAGTGAAGAGTATTTTTGAATTTTATTTTTTTTTCAAATAGTAAAACAGTACAGCAGACTGCCGTTCCATACAAACGAAAAAAGGGGACCGGCCACCGCCAGTCCCCAAAGACGAGAGAGAGATATAAGTGTTGACTTGGTCAACAACGAGGCAAATCACTTTGCCTTATATCCTATAATTTACTTTATAGAATCATTCTATAAACACTATATATCATTCATTATTCACTTTAACCTTAGTCAGTAACTCCATCACGAAGTCCAGGATTCTGTCCTGCTTCAGGAAGAGAACCACCAGTATTATTAACGATACCCTTATTGTTATCAGTCTCAGACTGTGGGAATCTCATGTTCAACCATGGATCATCTGCGCTAATATTGAACTGGAATGCATCAGAAAGGTTAGACTCCTTGTCAGCATGGAATCGAACAATGTTCTTACCCAAACGTCTAGCATCAGCAACGAAGAAGCCCTCGCCCCAAAGCTCGACACGACGCTGGAACCAGATTTCGTCAGCCAAAGAACGGCCGCTGGCAGATACGCTGTAAGAAGGATCACGGTAAGTCTTGACAAAGTCCTCAAGAACCTGCTTAGCCTTAGCCTCATTACCACTCTTCGCAAGACCTTCAGCCTGGATGAGAATCATCTCTTCTACACGCATCAATGGCCAGTCGTTATTGTTCAAAGTACTGCCTATACCAGACTTCATACCAAACTTGATATTGGTATAAGCTGGGAATCCGACCTTGCTACCATCATCCAAAATCAATGATGCGATCTCATCACCTTTGGCACCACCCCAAGTAAGGTTAGCCCAGTTAGGAGAATGAAGGTTCTCATCAAGCCACCAGCCTTTACGAACATCGGTAGCTGGAATCTTATCATACAACAAATTGTTGATACACATATTAACACCACAGGCAGCAGCATAACCATCACCACTGAACGAGCTAGCCCAAGAAGCTGATGTTGCATAACCAGAACTAGAAACCTGAGCATCTGTAATATCAATACCCCAAATCCAGTTGCCAGCTTCGATATCGTCGAAACCAGGAACACTTACATCAGCGATAGAAGCAGGAGTGAATCCCTGCATTGCCTTTTCTGCATCCTCGGCTGCCTTTGCGTATTCGCCCATTGCCAGATAGGCGCGGGCACGAAGACCGTAAGCCACCTGCTGGTTAACCTGAGCCTTATCTGTACGCTGATATCCAGCCAAGTTGTCAATAGCTATATTCAAGTCAGAGATAATCTGATCATAAACCTCAGCTACAGTAGCACGAGGATTATTGGTAGCATCGCCGTCAGCCTTAATCATAGGTACGCAAGGCTGATCCTTGCAGGAAGCATAGTTGCCCTGGAAGTATGGAGCCAACGACATATAATCGAAAGCACGAATGGCATAAGCCTGAGCAGCCTTATACTTAGCAACATCCTCGGCAGTTGCCATATCTACAGAATTGATAATCTCATTAGCTACACCTATCTGACGATAAGGCATTGTATATCGCATATATGGATTGGCATAGTTTGGATTACGGGTTGAGTATGCACAGGCTGCAGAGAACCAGTTGTAACCATTGTTGGCAGATGTAGCATCAGCACCCTCCAAATCCAGAGAAATGGCAGCAGAGATAAAACCGAAATCGTCATCACGGGCACTACGAGAACCATATACAGCATACGGAGCACCCATCATGGTGTACATACCAGAAAGCGTTGCATCCATACGAGAAGGTACCGCATCCTGAGATTCCTGCTTCTGGTCAGCCAGCAGATTACCTCCTTCTGGATATTGCTCGTCGATATCAGAACATGATGCTAATGTCAAGGCACCCAACAATAAAAGTGAAATCTTATCTAGTTTCATATTCAAAATCTTTTAAATTTGTTAGAATGTAAGTGAAATACCTGCTGTGACAGAACGCAATGAAGCATAACTACCACTTGACAAACCAGAACCATAGGTCATAGAACCCAAACCGTAGTTGTATCTTGGATCCAAGCCCTTACGCTTTGTCAGCACGAAGAGATTCTCGCCTGCAACATATATTCTAAGGTTGTTTAATGCGAGAGGACGAATCAATGACTTAGGGAATGTATAACCCAATGTCAAGTTGTTCAAGCTCAAGTAATTTGAACTGGTCAGGAAACGGTCCTGTGATGTCTGAGAGTCGAAACCTGCATCATCACCAGCAGCATTACTCAAACGAGGAATGTTAGAATTCTTATTATCCTCGCTCCAGGCATTCAACAAATCCTTATGCATTGCACTACCAGCAGAATAACCATTGTGCATCAAGCTCTGGTACATACCATCATAGATTTTACCACCCAACTGATAAGAGAACTGAGCAGACAGGTCGAAACCATAAGCAGAAAGGCTGGTACCGAAACCACCCACTACAGTAGGCAATGTTGTACCCAAATCATAAGATGTAGCCTCAGTAATATCTGTTGTAAGTTCCTGAGTTGTAACACCCTTATCATCAGTAACATCCTTATACCACTGTGCTTCACCAGTCTCATGGTTTACACCAGCATACTTCTTCATATAAGCCTCGTATACAGAACCACCTACCTTCAGGATCTGATAGCTATATTTCAAACCACCTTCATCGATAGAAGGGTCAAGTTCAGTAATCTCATTATGGTTGAATGTAGCATTGAAGTTCAAATCCCACTGAATATCATTGGTCTTGATAGGTGTACCCTGCAATGAGAACTCGAAACCACGGTTTACCACAGAACCAATATTAGTATAGTAAGAAGATACTGAAATACCTGAAGACAGTGGAAGAGTCTTAGCCCACAACAAGTCCTTTGTCTTCTGATGATAATACTCGATAGTACCACTCAAACGATTCTTGAAGAAGCCGAAATCAACACCAAGGTTCCAGTCGTCATGGGTTTCCCAAGTCAGTTTATCATTACCCTTCTGAGACATGGTGATAGAATACTGCTTGGTGGATTCGTTATACGATGTAGTATATCGATCAGCCCAATAGTAATAACTACCCAAGTTATCATTACCGACAGAACCGTAGCTTACCTTCAATTTCAAGAGGTCAATCCACTTTGCATCCTTCAGGAAGTTCTCCTTGTTCATCTGCCAAGCCACACCAATACTACCGAATGTACCCCAACGGTTACCTGGAGCGAAAGCAGAAGAAGCATCACGACGAAGAGAAGCATTCAAGAAATACTTATCATTGTAATCATACATCAAACGACCGAAGAAACCTTCTGTCATATAGTTGTCTGTGTAGGAAGAAACACTCTTCTGGCTTGTACCACATGCATTATCCAACTCACCGATAAATGGATCATAGAGGTGGTCATTGTATCCATAGAGATACTGGTACTTATATTTATACTGCTCATAACCAACCAGAATATTGAAATGATGAACCTCAGCCAAAGTCTTGTCATAGTTGGCAGTAAAACGCTGGTTATTGGTGAAGGTACGAGTTGCATTTACTGCAGTTCCACCATCAGTACTTAAGCTGGCACCGAACTGGCTATACAAACCATTCCAACGCATATTGTCAACAAAGACATTCAAGTTAGCATCCAATACCAATCCCTGAATAGGAGTAATCTGAGCATCCCACTGTCCCTGGAAGATATCCTTGAAAGTCTTACTTCTGTTGTATTCGTTATCACGAACAGCATTACCAATCACAGAAGGACGAACGAAATTTGTCTGGTTAGAATCATACACCTTACGTCCAGACTCCATCTTGATAGAACCATCAGCATTACGTACGTAAAGCGGATAGATAGGACCCATAGAGTTGGTTACATAGAACAAGTTACCAGAACTTGCCCATGAAGAATCATCATAGGAAGGAGACTCAGAATCAGTATGAGTATAGCTCAAACCGGTAGAAAGTTTCAACCACTTCTTTGCCTGATAGTCTACAGTTGCACGAGCAGTATAACGCTTCAACTCAGAGTTGTCAACGATACCGCCATCCTGCAAGTAACCACCACTGGCGAAATAATTCATCTTACCAGATGAACCAGTTACGTGAGCATTATATTCCTGGCGGAAAGAGTTGTGATAAGTCTCATCATACCAGTTATCAGGAGTATAGTAATAAGTACCGTCGCTGTAACCCAAGGTAGCATTAGGATTAATCTTGAAATCACGACCAATCAACTGCTCGCCGGCAGGTATGGTGTAAACCTGATAACCCAGACCCTTATTGCTAGTATTGTACAAGTTCTTGCAAGCGTAAGCATAAGCCTCATCAGCAGTCTTGCCATGATAATACTGAGAATTATACATAGCCTTGAAATGAGTCTCATAATACTGAGCAGGGTCAGAGATTACGTCGTACTGAGGAATCAAGCGAGAGTTAGAACCCCACTTAGCATCGAAAGTAACACGGGCATCCTGGCCATCACGTGCTTTCTTGGTAGTGATAATGATAACACCATTAGCACCACGGGCACCATAGATGGCACTTGCAGAAGCATCCTTCTGAACAGAAATGCTCTCGATATCAGCAGGGTTGATGTTAGAAATACCAGCTTCGTAAGGAGCACCATCCACAATATAGAGAGGTGCAGAGCTGGCACTGACAGAGCCAATACCACGAATACGGATTACAGGGCTGCTACCTGGTTCACCACAAGAAGATGTAGCCTGAATACCAGCAACCTTACCCACCAAGGCACTTGTTGCAGTAGAAGTAACGTGAGCAGAAATCTCATCAGATTTGATTTCAGCAGCAGAACCGGTAAAAGCTGATTTCTTGGTCTTACCATAAGCGATGACCAAGACATCATCCAAAGCCTGATTGTCCGGATCCAAGATAACCTTCATATTCTTGGCTATCTTCATCTTTTTTGGCAACATACCCAAGTATGTTACCTCTACAGTTGAATTTGCAGGCACATTCAAGGTAAAGTTACCATCAATATCAGTAACAGTACCTGTATTGGTACCAACTACCTTGATGGAAGCACCAACAACTGGAGAACCATCGTCTGCAGAAGTTACCTTACCTGTAACAGCAGTTTGCGCGAGAGCCATTCCTGTTGAAAGAACAAGCCCTCCCATTAACATGGTTAGTCTTTTTGTCATAATTTCTCTCTCTAAAAATTAAACAACTTACAATTATCGGGTGCAAAGATACACTCTTTTTATAAAATAAACAAATTTTTAGCTAACAAAATGCAAGTCAAAGTGCACTTTTCCCTACTTTTTGCATATTTTCTGCATATTTCCCAACTTTTAGATAGATTTTTATGACTAAAGACAACAAAATGTTAGTTTTCAGCAATAACACCATACTTGATGAGGGCATTCTTCACTCCATCTTCATCCACATGGGTGGTAATGAAATCGGCTACCTGCTTCAGATCTTCGCCGGCATTGCCCATTGCCACACCCACTCCAGCTTCCTTGATGATGGAGATATCGTTGCCGCCATCACCGAAAGCCATGGTTTCTTCAATGTTCAAACCCAGATAATCAGCCATGGCATGAAGTCCCTTTCCCTTGTCGGCTCCACGCGCCGTGATGTCGGTAAAGGCAGGATGCCATCTGCCGGAAGTGCAGTTTTCGAGCGTAGGCATCAGGAGCGCTTCCTGCTCTACGGTACAGAAAGGAGTGACCTGCAGAATTGGCTCTTCGCCCAAATCGTTTACATCCGTAATGAAGATACTGCTATCCACTCCCAGTCCCTTGCAGAAAATCTCATAAACCTCGTCGGTATAATGATGGATGGCAAAACGGCTCTCGCTTACCACGATGGCAGGATAGTTGTCTCTATCAGCAGCATCGATGATCTTCTTCACATCCGAAGGAAGGATGGCATGCTGACTCACCACCGTATCCTGGACAAAACAGCGGGCACCATTGGTTGTGATGTAACCGTCGATGAGATGCTCTATCTGACCAAGATTATTGATAATCTGCTTTGGGCGACCTGTAGAAATATAAATCTCTACCCCATTCTTCTTTGCCTGTTCCAAGGCATCTACCGTGCTTTGCGGAATCCTGTGGGTTTTGAAACTCACCAAAGTGCCATCAATATCGAAGAACAAAGCCTTCACCTTTTTATTCTCTTTCTTATCCATATATCATACAATAATTTTCCTTTTATATAATAATGCTATATATATAATAAGGTGTAATCATAAAAAAACACTTCTTATCGGGTACAAAATTACAAAAAAACGGATAATTCACAAAAAATATAAAGAATTATTTGATTTTACTTGCAATCATCAAATAAAAAATGTAAATTTGCAATGACTTCCATGCACAGGAAAAATTCTTGATTCATGCAAAAGGAAGAAAGCTAACTAACAAGAAAACAATGAAGAAGGAATGCTACAAATTATTGGCAGCAATCATTTTGATGCTAGTAGCGACGTTCACTTCATGCGAAAAGTTTTCTCTCGATGAATCGGGCCAAAGCTCAACACATGACGCAAACGCCAACGTAACGGTGCGCATACACCAAGTTCAGAACCGCACTATCGGAAAAGTTACCAAGGCAACAACTTCGGGAACAGCTCTCCAGGATGTATGTTCCAGAGTTTCCTTTGTGGTCTTTGATGGCGAAGAGAAAATAGAGACCATCAACCAAACCAGCGATGACGCGAATTTCGGCATTGCCAGTTTCAGTCTGGATGAAGGCGAATACAGACTCGTTGTCATTGCCCATAGCGGCAAGGGCAACTGCACGATGAGTGTGCCCGAAAAGGTAAAATTCACGAGCAACAAGCTTACCGACACCTTTTATTATTATGGCAGATTGAGCATCAAGAGCGATAAGGTAGAGGCAGATGTGAAGCTGCAGCGAGCCGTAGCAGCCTTCAAGCTTCATATTACTGACGAAACGATTCCGGAAGAAGTCAGGAGCATCAAGTTCTACTATACCGGAGGAAGCAGTACGCTGGATGCAACCACGGGATATGGCTGTGTAAACAGTCGGCAGACGGAAATCTTCAATTTCACAGACAACAACAGAGACTTCACCGTATATACTTTCCCGCACGAAGAGAACAAGGCTATCAAGATGACCATCAGCATCTTAGATGCCGATGCCCATGCCATCAAAACCTTTACCAAGTCTGATTTAAAGATGAAAAGAAACGAAATCATCAAGACAGACATTTCGCTTACGAAATCATCAGGCGGAAGTTTAGATGAAGACGATGACAGAAATGTAGGCTTAACGGTTGATGCCGACTGGGGTGAAGAAACCGTTGTACGTTTCTGAGAAAAGGGAAAAAGTAACATGCATCATAGTTGGAAAACTATGATGTATGTTCCATTTTTCCACAATATAAGATTTTTTTTATTTCTTAAAGATTTCATAAATAAATTTTCTTTGATATTTAAGAATAATTCGATAATTTTGCATCCGATATTATATAATATTATATAAGGATGAAAAAAATAATAACTATTTTCATGATGATGGGAGCATTGATTCCTGCCGGGGCACAAGCGCAAGCGTTAAGTCTCGACAGTTGCCGTGCTATGGCTCTGCGCAACAACAAGCAGATCAATGCCTCGAAGCTCAAGAAAGACGTGGCGTATAACCTGAAGAAATCGGCACGCACGAAATACTTGCCTAAGGTGGACGCCTTGGGTGGATATGAATGGTTCAGCAAAGAGATTTCCCTGCTGAACAGTGATCAGAAAGCAGCATTCAGCAATTTGGGTTCCACTCTGGCTGGAGGAATCTCAGGGAATGCCAGCAATCTGATGGGACAGTTGGTTGGTCAGGGCATCTTGACGCCAGAACAGGCACAGAAGATAGGAGACTTGCTTTCTGATAAATTGGTTTCTGTCCAGCAGCAGGGCAATGCTATCGGACAAAATGTAGTGGATGCTTTCAGAACTGACACCCGAAACATGTGGGCAGGAAGCGTGATGGTAAGACAGCCTATCTATATGGGCGGTGCTATTATTGCAGCCAACAAGATTGCCGACATCGGAGAAGAAATAGCTGAGAACGATCTGGATCATCAGACCCAGCAGACTCTCTACGCCATCGACCAGGCTTACTGGCTGGCAGTTTCGCTCAAACAGAAGCATAAGCTAGCCACCAGTTACCGCGACCTGGTACAGAAGCTCAATGATGATGTTCACAAGATGATCAAGCAGGGTGTTGCGACGAAGGCTGACGGCTTGAAGGTAGACGTAAAGGTGAACGAGGCAGAGATGAAGATGACTCAGGCAGAAGACGGACTGGCTCTTTCCAAGATGCTGCTCTGCCAGCTCTGCGGAATCCCGATGAATCAGGAAATCACACTTGCTGATGAAGATAAGGAGACCTTGGCTCTTTCAGGAACACCTGTCGACACAGAACAGCAAAGAGTAGCAGCTGCCGACTCAGCGATGAATACCCGTCCGGAATTGAGAATGCTCCAGAATGCACTCGATATTTCCAAACAGGCTACCAATCTGGTGAGAGCCATCTACATGCCACATGTAGCTCTGACCGGTGGCTACACCATTTCAAATCCTAATGTTTTCAATGGATTCCAGAAGAAATTCACAGGAGTATGGAACGTAGGAATCATCGTCCAGGTGCCAGTATGGAACTGGTTTGACTGCGCCTATAAGGTGAGAGCATCTAAGGCAACCACCAATATCGCCCAGATGAACCTGGATGATACGCGCGAGAAGATTCACCTTCAGATTGCGCAGAGCCAGTTCAAGGTGAAGGAAGCTCAGAAGAAGCTCAATATGGCGATGAGAAACATTGCCAGCGCTGAGGAAAACCTCAGATGCGCCAACCTCGGATTCAAGGAAGGCGTAATGGAGGTTACCGATGTGATGGCAGCACAGACTGCCTGGCAACAGGCTCAGAGCCAGAAGATTGACGCCGAAATCGACGTGAAGCTGACACAGGTTGGGCTCAACAAGGCGCTCGGTATCCTGCAATAACGGCACCGGGGGCAGAAATCCTGGGGGCGGAAATCCTGGGGGCGGAAATCCGATGGAATCGGATTTAACGGTGACTAGAGGGGGGACTTTCTTCCTCAGTTTCATCTTTATAAAAGAAGTTTTTAAAAAATTCAAATTCAGATAAAAATGTCTAAGAAATCACAGCATAACAACATATTACTCGCTGTCATCGGATTTACGGCGGTAGTTATCCTAGTGGGTGTCATCGGTTTCTTTACCTTGGAACAGAAGGACGACACCATCCAGGGCGAGGTAGAAGTTTCAGAATACAGAGTATCCTGCAAGTTGCCTGGCCGTATAGTAGAATTGAGAGTGAAGAAGGGCGACTATGTTCACGTAGGCGATACTCTCGCCATCCTCGAAGTTCCTGAGATGAAATCACAGGAGCAGATGCTTCAGGCAACCAATGCTGCTGCCGAAGCCATGAAGGATTTGACCGATGCCGGTGCACGCAAGGAGCAGATTCAGGGTGCTTATCAGCTGGTTCAGCAGGCAGAAGCTGCTGCAACCATCGCCAAGAAGACTTACGACCGCATGCAGAACCTCTACAACGAGGGCGTCATCAGCGGTCAGAAGCGCGATGAGGCTTTTGCTGCCTACAAGGCAACAGAGGCACAGGTGGCTGCAGCCAAGAGCCAGTATGAAATGGCCAAGAACGGAGCACGTGAGCAGGAGAAGCGCATGGCTGCCAACAACACCCAGGCTTCCAAGAGCGCCGTGGATGTAGTGAAGAATCTCCTGAAGGAGACGGTTCAGATTGCCCAGTGCGAAGGCGAGGTAAGCAATGTCTATCCAAAGGTAGGCGAGCTGGTGGGTCTCGGTTCTCCTATCATGAGCATCTCTATCATGAGCGATATGTGGGGAACCTTCAATGTCCGCGAAGACCATCTCCAGGGCTTGAACAAGGGTGATGAATTTACCGCTTTCGTCCCAGCCTTCAACAAGGATATCAAGATGAAGGTTTATTACCTGAAGGACCAGGGTTCATACGCAACCTGGAAGGCAACCAAGGACAATGGCGATTACGACCGCAAGACTTTCGAGGTAAAGGCCCGTCCTATCACCAAGCTCGAAGGATTGCGCCCGGGAATGTCACTCATCATTAAATAACTTCTAT
>ULUS01008157.1_pt1 | contig 11380 bp, 9 predicted proteins | sample 1958761 | NCBI WGS metagenome assembly ULUS01 (sample SAMEA4835767, study PRJEB28245) | human gut metagenome | biome: gut microbiome; material: fecal sample | place: Denmark | collected 2008
ATTGATTTACAGACGATTAAATATTAATTTAACGCAGTATTGAGTGTTAGATATGAAGGAAAAAAATAATGAGCAAATTGTCTTCGACATGTTCGAAGAGGTTGCAACCGAAAGCATCGCTGAGGCTCGGAATGCATACACCTATGAAGAAATTGATGGGTGCTATCAGGAGGCGAAAGAGATTGCCAAGGCTACAAAAGAAGTTTTAAAAACTTTTATTGGTTGATTTTTTTATATTAAAAGTAGCAATGAAGACAAATGCTGATATGGAAAATGTTAATTGTAAATCTACGCTAAAACAAGATACGGAGGGAGCTTTATACATAGCCCATTCCGAAAACTGTTATGGCGAACTGCAAACGATGAAACAGCATAGCGAAGGTGTTGCTCGAATGATGAAGTCGTTCGCTTTATCTGGTGAATATGTTGACGTGTATACATATTGTGGTTTGTTACATGATGTCGGAAAATATAGTAAAGGATTTCAGAAATATATTAGAGCAGAAGGAGAAAAAGAACCTCATGCAAAATGGGGAGCTTATATGGCAAGAATGGACAAGTTAGTCAATGTTGCTTTTCCTGTCTTTGGGCATCATGCAGGATTGCCCAATAGAGATGCTATGTTCGAAACTTTGAACCAATGTGGAAAAGAAGAGAGCAAATGGCTTGATGTATTGTGTTCGTTAAAAGAAGATGGTCTATGTATTCCTCCTTGTGATAATTCTTCTTTTAATAGGATAAAGGGAAATGCAACCAAAGAACTGTTTGTACGAATGCTATATAGTTCTCTTGTTGATGCAGATAGTCTTGATACTGAGCGACATTTTGAAAAAAGGCAATATGATGCACGCCCGCAGTTGTCTCTTGACGTAGATGCCCTTTTAGATGCATTGAATTATAAGCTGAGTTCATTTTCTCTTAATTCTCCACTAAATAGGCTTAGAACAGAGGTGAGATTGTATGCACAGAGTCTTGCAGCGCAACCTCAAGGATGCTTCTCTATGACGTTGCCTACTGGTATGGGAAAGACATTGTGCAGTTTGAATTGGGCTCTACATCATGCAAAAGTTCATTCAAATATTAAGCGCATTGTCATAGTCCTGCCTTTTCTTAGCATCATTGATCAAACTGCAAAGGAATTGAAATCAATTTTCAAGGACCATGATGTTATATTAGAGCATCACTCAAATGTTATCTATGAAGGAAAAGAAAGTGAAGAAGAAGAGTTTTATTGCAAAGACCCAAAACAATTAGCGACAGAAAACTGGGATTATCCCATTGTCGTTACAACGACAGTGCAGTTTTTTGAGTCTCTCTTTTCGAACCTGCGATCGAAATGTAGGAAATTGCATAATCTGCAGGATTCAATTGTCATTTTTGACGAGATACAAACATTACCAGTTCATCTGGCAGAATGTACAATGAAGATACTGAACGATATGTTGTATCTGTGCCGTTGTAGTATTTTGTTTTACACTGCTACGCAACCGAACTTTCAAACTCGTGCTGACTTTAAGGGTATTGACCGTATAGTGCCATTGGTTGAGAATCCTACGGCCATATTTGCTGCCACGAAAAGAGTTGAATATTATCCGATTGCTGACTACGAAGTCCAATCAATTGATAGTATAGCACAAAAAGTTTGTGAAGAAAAAGAGCCTGCTCTCATTGTATGCAATACCAAGAAGAAAGCTAAGGCTCTGTTTGATAGCATAAAAGAAAAAGGCAATATGCAGGTCCTTCACCTATCAACAAACATGTGCCAGAAACATAGAATGGCTGTTATTGATAAGGTCAAAAGTAAACTTAAAAATGGTGAGAAATTGATACTGTGTTCTACCCAACTAATAGAGGCAGGCGTAGATATAGATTTCCCTATAGTATTTCGTGAACTTGCACCATTGGAATCTATTATCCAATCGGCAGGAAGGTGCAATAGAGAGGGTAAGCTAGAAAAAGGCAAAGTGTTTTTGTTTCAGTTAGAGGAAAAAGGACAACCTTCTGCAGAGTATAAAACTTTCACTCAATTTGCTCAGTTATGTTATCACAATAATGAAAATCGACTAACTGATGCAGATTTCTATGCAGAATACTATACGGATATAGTTAAGCTATATGCACCTGAGGACACCATAACTCCTAAACGTGAAAAATTGATGTTTCAGGATGTAGCAGATAAATATCAAATTATTGATAGTAGTGCGACCTCATTGTTCGTGTATAGATATAACGAGGAAAGCTTGCAACTGTATAAAGAGATTACTAGTAAAGAATATCTTTCTCGAAAAGATTATCAGCAAATAGCACAATACTGTGTGCAAGTGTATAGCAAGTTTGAACGTGACAATTCCGATAAGATAGCAGAAACTACAAATGGAATAAAAGTTTGGAGTGGTGCTTATTCGGAAGAATTTGGATTAAGTAACGAAGAAGAAATATTTTGCATATGATAGATAGTAATATTGTAAAAGTAAGGGTAAAAGGCGACTATGCCTGTTTTACACAACCTGCGCTTAAAGTGGAGCGCATGACATATCCATGTATGACTCCGTCAGCAGCAAGAGGCATATTGGAATGCATCCTTTGGAAACCAGAGTTTCAATGGGTTGTTAAAAGTATCAAGATATTGAAGCCGATATCATTCTCTTCAATTAAGAGAAATGAAATCAGCTCCATACAAAGTGGTACGCCTATTGACATACTTGATATGAACAAACGTTGCCAGAGAAATAGCATCGTTTTGCGAGATGTAGAGTACATTATAGAGGCCGTTATTTATATGTCAGAAGATAATATTCAAAAGGTCAAAAACAGAGATAAAAAAGAAGGAAGAACTGCTTGTGAACCAATAGTCAAATATCGTGAGATGTTTAACCGACGTTTGAAAAAAGGTCAGTGTTGGCATCAGCCTTATTTGGGTACTCGTGAGTTTTCCTGTGATTTCTTCCCTGTTACACAAGAGGATGTGGATAAAGCGACAAAGCTTAATCTGACCTATCCTATAGGTAGTCTTTTGTTTGATATTTGGTACGATAAGGATCATAATGCAACTCCAATCTATATGCCAAATGCTGTCGTAAAGAATAGCACGCTTGTGTGTCCTGATGAGCTGAATGAAAAGATGCTTTCAACATCTCATATACGTACAAAGCAAGAAGACTCAGTTAATCGCATATTGTATGACTTTAACAGAAAGGAGGAATTATGTTCGCAGAATTAGTAGAATTAGGCAAAAGGGAAACGGAACTACATCCAGCATTGGCTCCTTGCCAATGTGATTATGACATTGTTATTGATAGCTGTGGTAATTTTCTCAAGCTAATCCAATGTGATTGTCAATTGGTTACGGAATACATTCCAAGTACAGCCAAAAAAGGTAAAGTTCGCCTATTGTTGGACAGGGCAGAAGAAACCCTATATGGTTGTGATGGGTATCCTGAGTCAGAAATTAGTCAAACTTTATTAGAAAAGAACAAAAAAGAACTTTCAGAAGAATACATGGAAAAGCTTTCCAAAGTGTATAAAGAAAAAGTAGAAAGTGAGAAAAAGAAGAAACTTTCTGATAAAAACGAGAAGTATCTCAAATATATAATTAATTTACAACAATATAAGGATATAAAGGAATTAGAACCGGTATTTTCCTTCTATAATAAGCCGCAAGAGGTAGCAAAGGCTTTAGAAGCATACGAACAATTACCCAAAAAAGAACAAGGTGGAAACATGACTTTTATGGTTGGTTCTGTTCGTCTTGTCTCTCTAGAGATTGTGCAAGGAGCTATTAAGAAAAAATTTGAAATGGGTATAAAACTCTCTGACCAAAAGTGTGCTATTTGTGGAAAGAGCGATTCTCCTATTCTTGATGTACCACATGGTGGTGTCAATCTTCCAGGTTCAGACAAGAAATGCACTCTAGTGTCATATAATGCTAATGCTTTTGAGTCATATAGTTTAAAAGGTAATCTGAATTCTGGTATTTGTACTAATTGTGCAAGAAATTATGTTGAGGCATTAAAAGTCCTTACTGCGTTTGAATGGAAGAAAATAGAAAAAGGCAATAAGGTTAAGAAGATAAAGGTATATCAACATGCAATAGAGTTGAGTGATGATACTTTGATTGCTTTTTGGACAAAGAAGCCTGATGATAATATCGACCCATGGTCAGATATTTGTCAACCTACAGTTGAAAGAGTAAAAAAAATGTTTTCTTCTGTAGTTACTGGTGATTCTCTTAGAACAGAAACGGAAGTTGACAACTATTTCTACAGTTGTACCTTGTCCTCTGCTGCAGCTCGAATTGCTGTAAGAGATTGGCTGGCTGTTAGTGTTTCTCAATATCAGAACAACCTAAAACAATGGTTTGAAGATATTGCAACTATAAAAAATGGTGAGGTGTACTATCCAGGCATAAATACCATTCTTTATAATTGTATTAAGAAGAAAGCAAAGCCTACACAGAACGACTTCAAGGCAAGAGCTCGTGTTGGAACTATATTATGGCATGCTGCTCTAACAAATACATCTTTGCCGTTGATGATACTTCAAAGTGTATTAAGTCAAATAGAGCATGACAAGGCTAAATATGGTTGCTTTAGTGAGGAGAAATCAACTGTTATTCGATTAGTTTTAAATAGAAACAATAAAAACAAGTATAATATGAAGAATGAATTAGATGAACAAAATGCCAGTAAGGCATATCTGTGTGGACGTTTGTTTGCCTTAATCTGCAAATTGCAGTTTAAGGCGCAAGGTGAAGTAAATAGTTCGATTAAGGATAGATTTTTTGCATCTGCATCAAATACACCTGCGCGAATTATGGGCATTCTCTTGACAAAATATGTACCAGTTTATGAGAAGAAAACCAAAGGAGCATACAGTAAATCCATTACTGAGATTGCTGCTCGAATTGGTCACTTCCCAAATAGGTTTTCAATAATGGAACGTGGAGAGTTTGCTTTGGGATATTATTACCAATATAACACAAATTCAAACAAAATGAACAATGATAGTAATAATTTTAACAATTAATTAATATGGAAGCAATAAAGAATCGTTATGAGTTCGTTTTCCTCTTTGACGTTAGAGATGGAAATCCAAATGGTGACCCTGATTTCGACAACATGCCTCGTACAGACGAAGAGACTGATCAGGGGTTGGTGTCAGATGTGTGCATCAAGCGCAAAGTACGTAATTATATTCACTTGCTCAAGGGGCTTAAGACTCCATATGATATTTTCATCAGAGAGGGCAATATTTTGAATCCTCTGATTCAAGAGAAGAGAGATGAGGCAGACAAGACTAATAATGAAGAAAAGAAGGCTGTCAAATCTGGTAGACAGGCAATGTGTGCACAATACTTTGATATTCGTACTTTTGGTGCAGTTATGAGTACTGGTGAAGAGAAAGCCGAAGAGGAAGATACTGAAGAGAAAGGAAAGAAGAAAAAAGCAAATAGTAAGAAGAAGATAAAGGGACTTGGTGTTGTGCGCGGTCCTGTTCAGTTTACTTTTGCTCGTTCTATTAATCCTATTTTCTCAAAATCAAATTCACTTACTCGTTGTTGTATTACAAAGGAGAGTGATGAGAGTAAGAATAATACTTTTGGTAATAAATATACTGTAAGTTATGGACTTTATCGTATGCATGGTTTTATCTCAGCTTCAGATGCTGCAAAGACAGGCTTCTCAGAGGAAGACAAAGAACTCTTGTTCCAGGCACTTATTAATGCTTTTGAGAATGATCATTCTGCAGCAAGAGGAGAGATGAACCCTAGAGCTTTGATTGTCTTCAAACACGATTCTCCTTTAGGTAATGCTAGAGCTGGTCAATTATTTGACCTTATTCAAGTAAAACTAAAAGAGGGAGTAGAGTTCCCACGTGCATTTGGCGATTATGACGTTACTGTTCCTACCCAAGAGGAGTTGGATGAGAAATATCCTGGTGTATCAGTTGAAGAATTGATTTAGTATCATCATGTATACTGAAGACGAAATGCTCATGTTGTCGGGGATACAGCACTTTATGTTCTGCCCTCGACAATGGGCTTTGATTCATATTGAGCAACAATGGGCAGAAAATAAACTGACGACAGAAGGGCTGATTCTACACAAGAATGTAGATAATCCCTTCTATCGTCAGAAGAATGGTGATGTTATCACGCTTCGTTCCCTCCATATAGCCTCTAAAGAATTAGGACTATATGGTGTAACTGATGCTGTAGAACTTATTCCTGCTGATTCATCAGAAGATGCTATAACCCATAATCGCTACAAAGGATATTGGAAACCATACCCTGTGGAGTATAAAAGAGGTCATCATAAACCTGATGAAAGAGATGAAGTACAATTGGCTGCCCAGGCAATGTGTCTCGAAGAAATGTATGGCATTCATATTCCATACGGTGCATTGTATTATGATGAAGTAAAACATAGAGAAACAATTTCTATTTCTGAGTCATTAAGAAGTACGACTATTCAATGTGCCCGTCAGATGCATGAGGTATTTAAAAGCGGTATCTTGCCAAAAGCTAACAAACAGCACCATTGCAAGAATTGTTCTCTGGTAAATCTCTGTATGCCAGAAATGAGTGATTGTACTCTAGTATCAACCTATTTAAACAAGAATCTATATGAGGATATTACTTAATACATTATACGTGACCACACCTGAAGCCTATCTAAGTAAAGATGGGTTAAATGTTGTGGTATCTGTGAAGCAAAACGAGATATTCCGTATTCCTATCCATAATATAGAGCAAATTATTACTTTTGGTTATATGGGGGCTAGTCCAGGATTGATGAAACTGTGTGCAGATAACAATGTTTCTCTAACCTTTCTTTCACCACAAGGAAGATATATCAGCCGTTCGCAAGGTCCGACTAGCGGAAACGTTTTGCTGAGAAAAGCACAATATAAGAATTCTGATGAACCTAACTATGCTCTTCATCTCAGTAAACTTTTCATAGGAGGAAAAATCCAAAACTATCGTAATATCTTGCGTCGCTTTATTAGAGACAATGGAGATGATGAGGCTATAGAACGTGTTTGCGAGGAACTGCTTCGGTGCAAAAGAAGAGTTTTGAATGCTGAATCTATAGATAGTGTGAGAGGAATAGAAGGAGAAGCTGCCACTGCTTATTTTGGTGTATTCTCACGCCTTCTTCTAAATCAGAAAGAAGATTTTGTATTTGAAGGTCGCAATCGTCGTCCACCAAAAGATGCGATTAATGCGATGTTATCTTTCGTATATACTCTTATATGTAATGATATGACATCGGCTTTGGAGACTGTTGGCTTAGACCCCTACGTCGGGTTTATGCATACTTTAAGACCAGGGCGTGCATCTTTATCTTTGGATATGATGGAGGAGTTGCGAGCATATTTGGGTGATAGATTAGTTCTATCTTTAATCAACAGAAAACAGATTACCATCAAAGATTTCGTCAAGCAGGGTGACGAAGGTATCGTCATGACAGACTCGGGGCGTAAGATTATATTGTCTGCTTGGCAAAACAGAAAGAAGGAGCAGATTATTCATCCTTATTTAAATGAAAAGGTAAGTATAGGTCTTCTTCCTTATGTTCAAGCAATGTTGTTGGCGAGATTCATTCGTAAGGATATTGATGATTATCCAGTATTTTTAATCAAGTAGTGTATGTTTGTATTGATTACTTATGATGTAAACATTACCTCGGCTCATGGTGCGAAACGTTTACGCAATGTAGCAAGGGCGTGTTTGAATTACGGAAAGAGAGTTCAAAACTCTGTTTTTGAGTGTATCTTGACGGAATCTCAGTTTTTCGTATTAAGGGACCAGTTGAAAGGGATTATTGATACTGAACAAGATAGTATTAGATTCTATATTCTTGGGAAAAATTGGAAACGTAAAGTTGAGACTTTGGGTAAGGACATGGGGCTTGACTTTACTGGTGAGCTTATCATTTAATGTATGAGGGTGCGAACCCATAGTATTGCAAAATAATCTGTAGTTTCGCACCTTCTTAAAATCAGAGACTTACAAATATTATGCCTTTTATAATATTTTACGTGTAATTATTTTGCCATCTTTCGCAAAATAATTATCTTTGCATCATGATATTCAGCTATTTGCTGAATATGCAGTCACACCCTTCGTGGGTGTGTGGATTGAAACATAGTATTGTTTGCCTGGCGGAATGAGGAGGATGGTCACACCCTTCGTGGGTGTGTGGATTGAAACCACCCCCAAACCCTCCCCATAGTATGCCCTGCAGGGTCACACCCTTCGTGGGTGTGTGGATTGAAACCCATCTTATATAATCGAAGCCATCAAGCTGAGAGTCACACCCTTCGTGGGTGTGTGGATTGAAACTTAATAACGGTCCTATGGAGAATCAAGGCGGCAGTCACACCCTTCGTGGGTGTGTGGATTGAAACAATCATGCCCAATAATCATTTTAACAAAGAAGGGGTCACACCCTTCGTGGGTGTGTGGATTGAAACTTTTTCTCCCATGCTTGGATATTCGCCCTTATCTGTCACACCCTTCGTGGGTGTGTGGATTGAAACTATACCGATGTGCCTTACGAGAGCACAAGCGAGGAGTCACACCCTTCGTGGGTGTGTGGATTGAAACACCTTGATATGATAAATAGCAATATTGTGCCTATGTCACACCCTTCGTGGGTGTGTGGATTGAAACACGGAAATCACGATTGGAGAGTATGAGGATTTTGTGTCACACCCTTCGTGGGTGTGTGGATTGAAACTCTGGAACATCATTCATCGGACCATCAAATAAGGTCACACCCTTCGTGGGTGTGTGGATTGAAACTGTAATACGGAAGAAACAACCAGATAGATATTTTGTCACACCCTTCGTGGGTGTGTGGATTGAAACATTTTTATATATACAGGTATAATAAATAGTATCGTCACACCCTTCGTGGGTGTGTGGATTGAAACTTTATGGTCTCTTATTAACGTTATACCTTTTTGCGTCACACCCTTCGTGGGTGTGTGGATTGAAACTATTAAATTACCATTCTTATCATAAGCTTGAATTGTCACACCCTTCGTGGGTGTGTGGATTGAAACTGTAAGGCTTCACGACCTTTGATTTGTAATTCAAGTCACACCCTTCGTGGGTGTGTGGATTGAAACTTACCGCAATAAATGCAGTAACAACCCATCCACCGTCACACCCTTCGTGGGTGTGTGGATTGAAACACGAAAGCAAAGCATGTAATTTGATAGAAATATGTCACACCCTTCGTGGGTGTGTGGATTGAAACCATGATGGTTAGCAAGACGAGACAAACATACCGTGTCACACCCTTCGTGGGTGTGTGGATTGAAACTGCATCACGGCAAGCGCCCGGAAGTCACCGGCAGTCACACCCTTCGTGGGTGTGTGGATTGAAACGTTGATGATCGTCAGAATATACAGTTGAGAGGCTGTCACACCCTTCGTGGGTGTGTGGATTGAAACTCTAGCTGAATTTGAAGTCATTACACCTAGATTGTCACACCCTTCGTGGGTGTGTGGATTGAAACTCAGACCTCATGCAGATGCTAGAGAATATAAGCGTCACACCCTTCGTGGGTGTGTTGATTGAAACAGGCGAATTATAGGCATTTTTTGGGGGGAACTTAGTGATTGTATCTGTAAAAGATATAAAGCTTAACGTAAAGAAGGCTTTGGGTGGCAAAAAGCTGTCGTTTTCGGTTTCTGTCGTAGAGAAGATTACAAGAATTATTGAAAACATTTGGCGTTATTGAATAATTATCTTACCTTAGCAGAAAAAGAACAAAATGGGCAAAGGGAAAGATTGTAACATCTTATAGGCAACGCTGGTTAGTTTTGAACGGTATGAATAAAACAAGAAAATGATGGAAGCAAATAATAATAAGATAACTTGCCCGAAATGCAACTCTCTGAATGTGCAATCAGAAGGGATGATTCATCTCTGCATGGATTGTGGATATAAATGGGAGGATGAAGCGCAGACGGATTTGGGTGAAAAAGTGGTACTTTAGAGGGAAAAACGCAGAGTAAAGAGGTGAAATACTATAATCTTGATGTTATTATCTCTGTGGCCCATTGTTCCCCATAAGATAAAAGTCGCCATAGACTTGTGGCGCAGTCAACCACTATGGTTGTACTTCATAACAAATAAAATCATTTTAAAGCCCTGGTGCGAGACGCATCGGGGCTTTTTGACGCCAAGTCCTACAGCTTGATGCCGTATTTTCTGATGCCTTCTCCCATCATCTCTTCCGGAATAAACATTTTGAGGGTATCGACAAGGGTATTCAGCATACGCTCACGGATGAAATCTTCTCTGATATAGATTGATATGCGCCTCTGCGAAAGCGGTTGAGTGCCACAATGTATTTCTGTTGCTGTAAATTCATATCGTTATTCTGTTTATATCATCAGTCAAGTACAGGGCTTATCTTGCCTTGAGCTTGCAGATGAGTTGAGTCATGTTGCCCATCGGACAGAAAAAACACCAGGTTCTAGGACGGTAGAAGATGGTGAGTACATGCCACGCAACGGTCGTGCTCGCTTTGCGCCTTGTATTTTGCCATTGCCTTCTACTTATCGGTTAGTTTATCCAATTGTTCTTCCAGCAGTTCTGCTGCATCCGCTACGCAGAGTGGGCATTCTCTGAGGACCTTTCCTGTGCCCACCCCTTTGAGAAGCTTGCATTGGGTAGCCCCGTTGCGCTGCTGGAATTGGGTCATGATCTGTCGCATCGCCTTGACAGACTTAGCCTTATCCTTTGTGGCAAGGCCTAATACTACTCCCGCTCCTACTAGGGCGCCGCAGGTACCTTCCATATTACCCATTCCTGCCGCAAAGGCATTGCCCACATTTCTAAGTGTCTCTTCATCTATACCCGTATAATCATAATAGGTACAAACCACTGCCTGGGTGCAGTTGTGTGATCCACAACGCTTCTTTTCTGCTGCTATTTCTTTTCTTGTTTCCATCATTATTCTTGTTTCGTTTAAAATTCTGGTGCAAAGTTACGGTTTTTATGATAGATAAACGAAAGTTATTGGCTATTTTATTATAGATATTTTCTATTAATGGTTTTTGCCTAACTTACATTGGTTGTACGTCATAGCGAATAAGAAATGTTTTTCTGTTTTTATTGCCACATCTATCACCAATGCATTTAACTCTCTGATTATAAGTGAATAATGCGTGGCAATAAGCGTTTTTTTTATTGCCACTTAATGCCACGCATTGCCACGCTCTTTTTTATAAGGAAATGAGTGGGTTATTTTTTAACTACCAGATACTCAGTGCCAAATCTTGTTCTTCGGTTCTTCAATCCTTCGATATTCTGGAGCTCTCTGCCCAATTTCTGTATACTCGAAACCTGGAGAGAAG
>ULUS01023171.1_pt1 | contig 11298 bp, 9 predicted proteins | sample 1958761 | NCBI WGS metagenome assembly ULUS01 (sample SAMEA4835767, study PRJEB28245) | human gut metagenome | biome: gut microbiome; material: fecal sample | place: Denmark | collected 2008
GGCAATTAAGGTACAGACAAGAAATTACAAGAACTAAAAAGCGTACAAGACAATGGCAAGAAATATAAGTTTCACAATCAAGTATTGGAAGCAGAATGGTCCTCACGAGCAGGGTCACTTCGATACACACGAGATGAAGAACATCCCAGATGATACCTCATTCCTTGAGATGCTCGACATCTTGAACGAGGAGCTCATCGAGGCAGGTCAGGAGCCTTTCGTATTCGACCACGACTGCCGCGAGGGTATCTGCGGTATGTGCTCTCTCTACATCAATGGTACTCCACATGGTAAGACAGAGCGTGGCGCTACAACCTGTCAGCTCTATATGCGTCGTTTCAACGATGGCGACGTGATCACCGTAGAGCCTTGGCGTTCTGCTGGTTTCCCTATCATCAAGGACTGTATGGTTGATCGTTCAGCCTTCGATAAGATTATCCAGGCAGGTGGTTACACCAGCATCCGTACCGGTCAGGCTCAGGATGCTAATGCTATCTTGATTCCTAAGGAGAATGCAGACGAGGCTATGGACTGCGCTACATGTATCGGTTGCGGTGCTTGTGTAGCAGCATGTAAGAATGGTTCTGCAATGCTCTTCGTTAGCTCAAAGGTTAGCCAGTTGGCACTTCTCCCACAGGGTCGTGTAGAGGCTGCTGCTCGCGCTAAGAAGATGATTGCACGCATGGATGAGCTTGGTTTCGGTAACTGTACTAACACCCGCGCTTGCGAGGCTGTATGTCCTAAGAACGAGACCATCGCTAACATCGCTCGCTTGAACCGTGAGTTCTTGAAGGCTAAGTTGGCTGATTAATGCTTCCGCATCTGCATGATGCGAAAGATAAAATAGATAAAGTGGGTGAAGAACCGATTGGTTTTTCGCCCACTTTTTTAGTGTGGCTATGTTTTGTATGTTTTAGGCTTATTTTCGCATTTATGTGGCTATGTAACGCATTCTACAAGGCTTGGTGGGATGAGTGCCCAGCCTATGGGCATTGAGTGCCCAAGCTAAGGGGTAAGAGTGCCCCTATCCTGGGAATTTCAGCTTCCTCTATGCGCTTGTGAAGCAGAAAAAATAGGTTTTTGCAGATACCTTCTCTAAAATCGTGATACATTTCTCCGAAAACATGATACATTACTGATGCATTTTCCTACTTTTTCGTGAAGTATCAGTGATTTTAGAGGTCTGTATATCAGTGTTTTATCAAGAAATTTCTTGCAAAAATGATACAATGATACTTTTCTTTGGAAAAACTTTTTCGTGTGTGCAGTTATTTGCAAAGATTAGTACAAATTAGATAGTGCAGTCAAGGCCTAGAATACATTCTTATGTTAGAAAGCTGATTTATAAAGACTAGCATTTGTTTCTAAAGGTTAAAAAATAAAAGATTTATGTACTTTTACTTGCAAAAACCTCAGAAAGGTGTAAATTTGCACGTTGAAAAATCTCAGAAAGGTGTAAATGTGGGACTTTAAAAATCTCAGAAAGGTGTAAAACGATAGCTTTATGAAGAGGAAGATTTATCAGCAACTGCTTGATTGGAAGCATGATAGGCGAGGTGAAGTGGCTCTTTTGATAGAGGGTGCACGACGAATAGGAAAGAGTTATATCGTGGAGGAGTTTGCCAAAAACGAATATGATTCTTATCTTCTCATAGATTTTAGCCGTGTAAATCCTAAGGTAATAGAGTTCTTCGATCTCTATTTGGATGACTTGGATATGCTTTTCACAAGTTTGGAATTGTATGGAAAGAAGAAACTCATTCCTCGCAAGAATCCAACGGATGAGGCATCTTCGCTCATCATCTTTGATGAGATTCAGTTTTGTCCACGTGCAAGATCTGCCATTAAGCACTTGGTGGCAGACCATAGGTTTGACTATATCGAGACAGGCTCGCTCATATCCATCAAAAAGAATGTGAAGGATATTATGTTGCCATCCGAAGAGCATGCCATAGAAATGTATCCTATGGATTTCGAGGAGTTTCTTTGGGCAATGGGGGATGAAATGATGATGCCATTTATCAAGATGCAATTTGAGAAGAGAAAGCCCATGGAGGCTTTCCATCGTAAGGCATTGGACTATTTCCGTCAGTATATGATTGTTGGAGGTATGCCTCAGGCAGTGCAAACTTATGTGGATACACGAGATTTTGACAAGGTAGATGAGCGTAAGCGTGACATCTTGAGCATTTATCGCAATGATATTCGCAAGTATGCCGATAATCAAGAGACCAAGGTGGCTGCTATCTTTGAGGAATTGCCAGGACAATTGCAAAAGCATGAGAAGAAGTTCCGCTTGGCTGACTTGCAGTCGCATGCTCGTATGCGAGATTATTCCGAGGCGTTCTTTTGGCTTTCAGATGCAAAGATTATCAATTGCTGTTATAATTCCACGGAGCCTAGTATTGGCTTGAAGTTGAACGAGGAGCGTACCACCTTGAAATGTTATATGGGTGACACGGGGTTGCTGATTAGCCATGCCTTTGATGAGCGTGGCATTGTGACGAGCGAACTCTATCAGAAGCTGATGTTTGACAAACTGGAGGTGAATGAAGGCATGTTGGTAGAGAATATCGTGGCTCAGATGCTGAGGGCGGCAGGTCATAAACTCTATTTCTTTAGCAAGTATTCTGCGAAAGAAGCGGATGAACGTATGGAGATAGATTTTTTGATAGCCAAGCCTACGATAACGAGTCGTCATAATATCTCGCCGATAGAGGTGAAGTCGGGTTCCCACTACACGATTACATCGCTAAAGAAATGCATTAAGAAATATGACAAGCAATTGACTACACCATACGTGCTTCATGATAAGGACTTGAAGGTAGAGGATGGCATTATGTATCTTCCGCTGTATATGACTCCTTTGCTATAAAGCGACATAAGGGCTGCGACAGAATACAAGTAAGATATCAAATACAAACAATATGGCAAAAAAGAAGAAAAATAGCAGAGACGAATTTGACGGAATGTTGATGAGTGAATTAGATAATATGTTGAGTAGTTTGTCGCCAGACATGCAAGCACAACTCTTGAAAGGGATGTATGACATGATGGGCAATGGCAAAGATATGATTGATGTTCAGAATGAGAGTTATGAGTATCAGCGACCTGACTATGCGAAGGATGCACAGCCGTTGGCAGAGTGCTTAGTGAATTTGCCTAATGCAGCCAAGCCAAGTGAAGCTCTTGCTGAATATGCTCATATCCATTCTGTGATGGATGAACTCTCCAAGGAAGAGAATGAGCAAATGCTGCGTAACTATTTGATGAATGTCCTGGCTGATGGCTTGACACATGATTTTCAAAACGAGAAAGAGAAAAGCGGTCTTCCGTTGTTTGTCGTATTCCAACTTGTGGATGACTTCCAACTTACAGGGCTGTTTGATGTCATCCTCGAAACCTTGAAGCAAGCACCTAATTTCTTCCAGTTTTATTATGGCTCGTTTGAGGATGTGGCAACCTTGATATTAGCACGTGTCGGTACGGAGCATCTAGATGAATTGAAAGAGATAATGAAGGCCGATGTCTTCGTGGCAGAGGTTTATCCTATCGTCTTCAATGCCGTGGTGCAAATGGCGGTGGAGAATCCATCCTGCCGTCTGAAAGTGCTTACTTGGGTCGCAAATGTGTTGAAGTCTTGTTTGGAAACGACAATACCTATCATGGCAATGGATTGGATGGTCAAGTCGCTAGCCCAAATCAAGGCTGTAGAATTGTTGCCGATGTTCAAGGATATATACAAGGTTTGTGATGTGCCACCTATTGAAATTAAGAATGGCATCAAGGGCGTAACCAAGTTACTTACCAAGGGTACGGATGAGCAAATTGTGGATTTTACAAGTTTCAAGGAAATGATGGAGCGTTTACAGGAAGGGGAGGACTCCGATTTTGAATCATTTGATCCATTTGGAGATTTGGGAATTTGGGGAGACTCTGATGACGAAGATGAATGGAATGATGACGATTGGGCTGACGGGGACAATTGGGAAGATAGCAAGGAAGCTAGAGATCGTGAAGCCAAAGCCTTGTTCTATAAGGAGCTGAACAAATCCAAAAAGAAAAAATAAGTGATTGTTGTGAAGTCATCTAGAAATACGACAATGATGAAAGCAAGAAAGATAATGATTCTCTTGGCTGCGTGCCTTCTCTTGATGAGCAATGGGCAGGCTTGGGGAAAAACAAGAATGCTGCAAGGCAAGCAGCAGGAACAGAAGTTGAGTGCCACGGCAAGGTCGCTGGCACGACAAGGCTACGTGAATATCAAGGATGTGGATAAAAGTATCCGGGTGTCCTTGATGTATGCCCGTGCCGACAACTTTTGTGGCAAGGTGCTCTATGGGGACTTGAAGGAGGCTTATCTCCATCCGAAGGCTGCCAAGGCTCTGAAGAAGGCGCAGACTTATCTCAAGTCGCTTCGACCAGATCTTAGTTTGAAGATTTATGATGCTTCCCGTCCGATGAGCATCCAACAGAAGATGTGGAATGTGGTGAAAGGCACCAAGAATGATATCTATGTGTCGAACCCAGCGCATGGAGGCGGTATGCACAACTATGGCATGGCAGTGGATATCACTCTCTGCAATGAGAAGGGAGATACACTTGACATGGGAACCAAGGTGGATTATTTCGGCAAGGCGGCGCATATCGACCAAGAGGCGCAACTTGTGGCTAGCAAGCGCATCTCCAAACAAGCCTTGCGCAATAGGGAACTACTGAGAAAGGTGATGCGTCATGCAGGATGGAAGCCACTCCGTACGGAATGGTGGCATTTCAATCTCTGCTCTCGTGCCACGGCAAAGAAATACTACAAGGTAATCAAGTAAGTGAAGAGTGTAGAATGAACCAAGCGACAATAGATTTTATCCGTCAGCATCAAGACGAGGATGTACGACAGTTGGCTTTCCTCGGAAGTAAGTATCCGGATGTGGATATGCCTTTCGCCCTCGACCAGATTCGGGGGCGGCAGATGGCACGTACCAAGTTGCCTCGTTGGGCAAACATCGATGGCATCATTTATCCTCCTCATATTTCGATGGAACAATGTTCGTCGGAGGTGACAGCGACGTATAAGGCAGAATTGGCGGCGCGATTAGTTAAAAATAATCAACAAAATGCACGAATCGGTCATTCGTTAGGAAAAATTAACTTCTTGGATATGACTGGGGGCTTTGGAGTGGATTTCTCCTACATCGCAGCCCGGTTGGGTGTCAAGTCGATGTATGTAGAGCGACAGGCGCATCTCTGTGCGGCAGCAAAAGAGAACTTTGAGCGATTGGGCTTAGAGAATGCTACTGTGAAGAATGGGGATGGAGTGGAGATATTGCATCGTTTAGAGAAGCCGCTCCAGTTGATTTTCATCGATCCTGCTCGCCGTGATGATGCAGGCAATAAGGTGGTGTCGCTGCAAGACTGTACCCCTGATGTGACCCTCTTACAGGATGAGATGCTGGAGAAGTCGGACTTCGTCATCATCAAACTCTCTCCGATGCTCGATTGGCATCGTGCAGTGAGTGAGTTGAAGCAGGTGAGAGAGGTGCATATCGTCTCAACAGGCAACGAGTGCAAGGAACTTCTTCTCGTGCTTTCTTCTTCCTTCGATAAGAAAGCAAAGTTTAGTACAGGGGCGGATGAAGATAAAACCTCGGAAACGGATGATGAGACAAGCCACTTGAAAGTATATTGCATCAATGACAATCAAGTGATGTCATACGATGAGTCGGACAAGTCTGTGGTGAGCATTGCGTCAGGAATAGAATGTGGAATCGTAGATCTAGAGAAATGTTCAAGCGAAGAGAATGAGTTGTCTCAAGACAGCAGCAAGCCTCTCTATCTCTATGAGCCGAACGCCTCCCTGATGAAAGCAGGATGCTTCGGCGCCATTTCTTCCCGATATGGCGTGAAGATGCTGGAGAAGAATTCCCATCTCTTCATCAGCGACAAGCCTGTCCATGATTTCCCAGGTCGTGCTTTCCGCATCAAGGCGGTATCTAGCTTCAATAAGAAGGATCTCAAGCGTCAGCTTTCGGGCATCACCAAGGCGAATATCGCCACTCGCAACTTCCCTCTTTCCGTAACAGAGTTGCGTAAGCGACTCAAGCTGAAGGATGGAGGCGACACCTATATTTTTGCCACGATCCTGAGTGATGAGAGCCACGTGCTCTTCATTTGCGAAAAGGTATAGTTCTGGGGATATGGTAGGACTGCTTGTTGCCCATAAACCCTAAAAAACTGAAAATAAAATAGCAATATTTGGTCGTTTGACGAAATATTGCTATTTTTGCATGTTTAAAGTTACAAACTAGTTTGAAATCATGTCATTAATAGAAATCAAAAAGGTCGAGAGCAAGAAGGACTTGAAGACGTTCATCGACTTCCATTACGACCTATACGAGGGCAATCCGTATGATGCGCCCAATCTTTTCAGCGACGACATGAACACCTTGAGCAAAGATCGCAATGCTGCATTCGAGTTTTGCGAGGCAGAATATTATCTTGCTTATAAAGAGGGCAAGTTGGTGGGACGTGTCGCTGCTATTATCAATCATAAGGCAAACAATAAGTGGAATCGAAAGTCCGTGCGATTCGGATGGATTGATTTCATCGATGACCTAGAGGTGTCGAAGGCTCTTCTGAAAGCTGTGGAGGACTATGGCAAGTCGAAGGGCATGGAAGATATGGTGGGGCCGCTCGGCTTCACCGACATGGATCCTGAGGGTATGTTGACCTGGGGATTCGACCAACTAGGTACGATGCCTACCATCTACAATTATCCTTATTATCCTGAGCACATCAAGGCGATTGGTGGCTTCGAGATCGACAACAAGTACGTGGAGAACAAACTGATGGTGCCAGAGGCTGTGCCTGAGAAATATGCCAAGATTGCAGCAATGATTCAGAAGAGATACAATCTGCATGTGGTCAAGCTGACGAAGAAGATGGTGTTTGACGAAGGATATGGTCAGAAGATTTTCGACTTGATCAATGCCACTTATAGCCATCTCTATGGATATTCACAGCTCACACAGAAGCAGATCAACCAGTACATCAAGATGTATCTCGGTATGCTCGACCTGGAGTTTGTTACCCTTATCGAGGATTGGTCGGGAGATGAGCGCAAGTTGGTGGGTGCCGGCATTTCTATGCCTTCCCTGTCAATCGCTTTGCAGAAGTGCCATCGAGGCAGAATGCTTCCGTTCGGATGGTGGCATCTGCTACGTGCCATTAAGTTCCACAAGACCAAGATCGTCGATCTCTTGTTGGTCGGTATCCTTCCTGAGTATCGTGCCAAAGGTGCCAATGCGCTCCTCTTTGCCGACTTGATTCCTATCTATCAGAAGTACGGCATCGAGTGGGGAGAGACACAGGTGGAGATGGAAACCAATACGGCAGTGCAGGGACAGTGGGGACCATTGAGTCCTATCCAGCACAAACGCCGTGAATGCTATATCAAGAAAATCTAAAGAATGCCGAATGTATAAGGGAATGGCTTCCTGAGAATTCCTCCATCTCGTGTGAGGAAAGGAGCGTTCCTTTCGGTTAACCCAATAAAACCAAGGAGGACTTATGTCTGAAGACAAAAATAATCTAAACGTGGAAGAAGAGCAGGGGAACGCTCCGCAGCAGCAACCTGTGGAATATACCGATGACAACATTCGCCACTTGAGCGACATGGAGCATGTGCGTACTCGTCCGGGTATGTATATCGGTCGTTTGGGCGACGGCAACTTGCCTGAGGATGGCATTTACGTGCTCTTGAAGGAGGTGGTGGATAATTCCATCGACGAGTTTAAGATGGGAGCTGGTTCCCGTCTTGAAATCGACATAGAGGGCCATCTTCGTGTCAGCGTACGTGACTATGGACGTGGTATTCCGCAAGGCAAACTTGTCGAGGCGGTCAGCGTGCTCAATACCGGAGGTAAGTATGATAGCAAGGCGTTCAAGAAGAGTGTCGGCTTGAATGGTGTCGGTGTGAAGGCGGTCAATGCCCTCAGTTCCCATTTCGAGGTGAAATCCTTCCGTGATGGCAAGGTGCGCCACTTGGTTTTCGAGCGTGGTAACCTCAAGAGCGACAAGACTTCGAAGACCGAGGACGAGAATGGTACCTACATCTTCTTCGAACCAGATAATACTCTTTTCAAGAACTATTCTTTCCATGATGACATCGTGGAAACCATGCTTCGCAATTATACTTATCTGAACACCGGTCTTACCATCATGCACAATGGTCGCCGTATCTTGAGTCGTCATGGCTTGCAGGACCTCTTGACCGATAACATGACCAATGAGGGATTGTATGAAATCGTGCATGTGAAGGGCGAGGACATTGAGATAGCCTTCACACATACCAATCAGTATGGCGAGGAGTATTATTCCTTTGTCAATGGTCAGCATACCACTCAGGGCGGTACTCATCAGAGTGCCTTCAAGGAGCATATCGCCAAGACCATCAAGGAGTTCTATGGCAAGTATGAGTATGGCGACATCCGTAATGGTATCGTTGCTGCCATAGCCTTGAACGTAGAGGAGCCAGTCTTCGAGAGTCAGACGAAGATTAAGCTCGGTAGCACCACGATGACTCCGAATGGTGGCGAGACCATCAACAAGTATGTGGGCGATTTCATCAAGAAGGAAGTAGATAACTATCTCCATATCCATAGCGATGTGGCTGAGATCTTGGAGAACAAAATCAAGGAGAGCGAGCGTGAGCGCAAGGCGATGGCTGGTGTCACCAAGTTGGCTCGTGAGCGTGCCAAGAAGGCGAACCTCCACAATCGTAAGTTGCGTGACTGCCGCATCCACTTCAGTGATGCCAAGAATGAGCGCAAGGAGGAATCTTCCATCTTCATCACCGAGGGCGATTCTGCCAGTGGAAGCATCACCAAGAGCCGTGACGTGAATACCCAGGCGGTGTTCTCACTGCGTGGTAAACCATTGAATAGCTTTGGCTTGACCAAGAAGGTGGTGTATGAGAACGAGGAGTTCAACTTGCTCCAGGCGGCACTCGACATCGAGGATGGTTTGGACGGATTGCGTTACAACAAGGTGATCGTGGCGACGGATGCCGATGTCGATGGCATGCACATCCGATTGCTTATCATCACATTCTTCCTCCAGTTCTTCCCCGACCTTATCAAGAAAGGTCACGTATATGTGCTGCAAACCCCATTGTTCCGTGTGCGCAACAAGCGAACCAAAATCAAGAACAAGCAGGCGGTGGCAGATGCTGATGCCAAACTGGGACCTAAGGAGAAGAAGGGCGATTTCATCACGCATTACTGCTACAGCGATGAGGAGCGCCAGCAAGCCATCAGAGACCTCGGTCCGGACCCGGAAATCACCCGATTCAAAGGACTTGGTGAGATTTCGCCGGAGGAGTTTGCTCACTTCATCGGTCCGGATATGCGATTGGAGCAGGTTACTCTGCACAAAACCGACCAAGTGCAGAAGCTCTTGGAGTACTATATGGGCAAGAACACCATGGAGCGTCAGAACTTCATCATCGACAATTTGGTGATAGAGGAGGATATTCCTGAGGAAGACTCGGCTCCGCTGGATTAATTAGAAACAATATTATACAATGAAGAAATACTTAGTTTTTGCGCTAGTGGCATTCATGGCAATCACTTCTGTCAGTGCCCAGATGCGTGTGAGAATGGGCAAGAACAGCCCGATAGAGAAATTGGGAAGGGCGGAAATCGCCATTGCTAACCTCTACGTGGATAGTGTGGATGAGAACAAACTTGTCGAGGATGCCATCCGTGGCATGTTGGAGAAGTTGGATCCTCATTCTTCCTACACCACCGCCAAGGAAACGCAGTCGATGAACGAGTCGCTCAATGGCTCATTCGATGGTATCGGCGTGCAGTTTAATATGGTGGATGATACTTTGCTCGTCATCCAACCCGTTACCAATGGTCCTTCTGAGAAGGTGGGCATCGTGGCGGGCGACCGCATCGTGGCAGTCAACGACACTGCCATCGCTGGCGTGAAGATGAGTAAGGAGGAAATCATGAAGCGACTTCGTGGTCCTAAGGGAACGATGGTGAAGCTCACTATTGTGCGCCGTGGTATCAAGGACAGGTTGACCTTCAATGTGAAGCGTGACAAGATTCCAGTCACAACGATGGATGCAGCCTACATGATTCGTCCGGGTATCGGCTATATCCGTTTGGGAAGTTTCGGTATGACCAGCCACAAGGAAGTTTCTGAGGCGATGGATTCCTTGAAGAAGAAGGGCATGAAAGACCTCATCTTCGACTTGGAGGACAATGGAGGTGGCTATCTCCAGACGGCGGCTCAGATTGCCAATGAGTTCTTGGAGAAAGGCGATTTGATAGTCTATACCAATGGTCGCAAGGCTCCTCGTCAGGAGTTCCGTGCTGAGGCTAATGGTCGTTGGCGCAAGGGCAAGATTGTGGTGCTCACCAATGAGTTTACTGCCTCTGCCGCCGAAATCGTTTCTGGTGCCATCCAGGACCAAGACCGAGGTGTAGTGGTGGGTCGCCGAACCTTTGGAAAGGGACTGGTGCAGCGTCCGCTTACCTTCGAAGATGGCAGTGAAATCCGTCTCACCATTGCCCATTACTATACGCCGAGCGGCAGATGCATCCAGAAACCTTATAAGAAGGGCGACCGCGAGGATTATGCGATGGATCTTGACAAGCGATACAAGCATGGTGAGTTCACCAACCAGGACAGCATCCACTTGGCTGATTCCTTGAAGTATTACACTTTGAGAAAGCATCGTGTGGTTTATGGTGGCGGTGGTATCATGCCAGATTACTTCGTGCCATTGGATACAACCAAATATACCAAGATGCACCGCCAGTTGGCTGCCAAGAGCATCGTCATCAACCATAGTTTGAAGTTCATCGACGCTCATCGCAAGGAATTGAAGAGCCAATATAAGAGTTTTGATAAGTTCTTGGCAAGCTATGAGGTCCCTCAGTCGCTCGTGGATGAAATCATTGCCGAGGGCAAGAAAGAGAAAATAGAGCCTAAGGACGACGCTGAATTGATTCAGACGAGGAAATACCTGGCTTTGCAGTTGAAAGCCCTTGTAGCGCGAGATATTTGGGATATGAGCCAATATTTCCAAGTATGGAATGAAACCAATGAAATCGTGCAGCGAGCTGTGAAACTCTTGCAGACGGGAAAATAAAAAATAACTGTTACACTGTTGCAACTGTTACAGTGTGAAAAATAAAATGAAAAAGGTCGCAAGGAAGACAAATTCCTTGCGACCTTTTTTGTGGTATGCTCGGCATGAGCTTATTCTAATGGGTGCAAGTCCCT
>ULUS01037183.1_pt1 | contig 11272 bp, 3 predicted proteins | sample 1958761 | NCBI WGS metagenome assembly ULUS01 (sample SAMEA4835767, study PRJEB28245) | human gut metagenome | biome: gut microbiome; material: fecal sample | place: Denmark | collected 2008
ACATCAAACTGAAGCAGGGTGATGTGGATAAACTCTATATCGAAATCATCTGTCATGCCGGTGAAGACCAGGCTACGGCAATTATCTCCGGTTCACATACCCATTTTGTGTATGTTGAGCGTAATGGCGAGGTGGTGCTCGATAAGCGTGGCGGTACTGTGGGGGATGAGGCTGATGACGACATCCAGCTCAATTTCCCGATGGTTTACGAGTTTGCTACAACAGCTCCGCTCGATGAGATTTCTTTCATTCTCAAGACCAGAGACTATAATATGAAGGCTGCCGAGTTGAGTATCAAAGGCAACTATGGCCACTGTCTGGGCAAGACGATGGACCGTCCGTTGAGTCATGGTATCTTCGGTGATAATATTTTCTCGCATATCATCTCCAGCACCGCTTCAGCCTGCGATGCCCGTATGGGTGGCGCCATGATTCCGGTGATGAGCAACAGCGGCAGCGGCAACCAGGGCATTTGTGCAACGAACCCTGTGGTGGTTTATGCGCTGGAGAACGAGAATACCGAGGAGGAAATGATCCGTGCCCTGATGCTCAGTCATCTGACTGCCATCTATATCAAGCAGAGCTTAGGCAAGCTTTCAGCTCTTTGCGGTTGTGTGGTAGCCAGTACGGGCAGCAGTTGCGGCATTACCTATCTGATGGGTGGCGATTATACCCGCATCTGCAATTCTGTCAAGAATATGATAGCCAATCTCACCGGTATGATTTGTGACGGAGCGAAACCAAGTTGTGCCCTGAAGATTTCATCAGGTGTCAGCACCGCTCTTCTTTCCGCCCTCCTTTCTATGGAAGGCAAGTGTGTCACCTCTGCCGAGGGTATCGTAGATGATGATGTGGATAAGTGCATCCACAACCTTACGAGCATCGGTGCCGATGCAATGCGAGCTACCGATGATATGGTGCTCGATATCATGACGCATAAATAAATTGGAATATAGTATATTCAAAAGGCTCGCAAGAAATCGAAACTTCTTGCGAGCCTTTATTATTTGCTAAACTATGAATCTGAACCTGTTAAACTCATCATAAAGTTCAATGTTCAAACCTCAAAGTTCAATGTCTTTACACGAGTGTTGCAACGATTTCCTCACGGGTTCCTGGCAACATATCGATAACTGGAATCTCTGGCATGGTGTAGCAACCTGGCTGCAGACGGAATGAAGCACGAGCCACGTTAACCAATACCTGAGCGGTGAGGGCTGGGTTGTTGATGCTCATATTGAACTCGAAACGCTGGTTCTGGGTCTTGCCAGATACACCCTTGCGAACGAGGTTCACACCATGACCCATATCCTTTACATCATCTACAGATGCTACGGCAAATACGTGGGTCTCATCGTGAGCGAAGTATGGATCGGCCTTGATTTCGGCTGTTACATCCTCAAGCTTGGCACCTTCTTCCAACTCTACATAAACCATACGGCGGTGGATACCCTCACCCAATGGGATGGTTACAGAGAGTGCTTCTTTGACGCCCTTCTTGCCACGAACACAAACTGAGTGACCCATACTCATACCAGGACCGAAGTTGGTATATGTCAAGCCCTTAGGAGCAAGGCTCTCCATCAGAACACGTACGATAGAATCAGAACCTGGGTCCCAACCAGCAGAGATAATGCTTACCTTGCCAGCCTTCTTGCAGTTTTCCATCTGCTTGGTACGGTAGTCGAGGATGCTGGTGTGGATATCGAAGCTGTCTACGGTGTTGATACCGAGGGCAACGATCTTCTCTGCATACTCAGGGCAAGAGCGGGTAGGGGTTGCGAGGATAGCAACATCTACATCCTTCAACTTGGTAATGTCATCTACTACTTCATAGTTTGCCAACTCAGCTGGTTTGTCCTTGGCACCCTGGCGACGTACAATACCTGCAATCTCAAAGTCAGGAGCTGCTTCGAGTGCCTCAACTGTAAACTTACCGATGTTGCCGTATCCTACTACGGCTGCTCTAAATTTCTTCATTGTCTTATTTCTTTTATTTTGTTGTTTTAATTTCTTTTATTTGTTGCGGTTTAGTTATCCAACGGATATGTTTTCCGCTTTTTATTCTATTTCCGGTTGCAAAAGTATAGCTTTTTCTTGAAATACGTGACGTTTTAATAGAATTTTAACTCATAAAAGTTGCAAAAAGTAGTAAAATCATAGTTTTTAGGTATGAATAAGCGGAGATTTGTAAGGTATCTGTAGCAAGAGCCTTACAGTTTCGTTATTTTGTTGCGAAACATCATACATCCCCTTTCCGATACCTCCCGATGTGCTTTGAATTACGTCCTGACGTAGCTTTTGCTGCGTCCCGACGTCTCTGGCTCTGCGTCGGGACGTATTACATGCTACGTCGGGACGTAATTTTATGGAACTCTATAACAATAATCCCGCCCTTCGCACGTTATTAATATATTAATTTAATTAGGAGAAAAAGAAAATGATAGAATATATTCATGGTGATCTGACAGAGCTGACACCTGCGCTGGCTGTTGTTGAGACTGCGGGGGTGGGCTACGGACTCAATATATCGCTCAATACATATACTGCCATTCAGGGCAAACAGGAAGTGAAACTCTATGTTCACGAAGTGCTGGTGGCTGGTGGAAGAGATGACTCTTTCACCCTTTTCGGCTTTGCTACCAAACAGGAACGTGAACTCTACCGCCTCCTCATCACCGTTTCAGGAGTAGGCGGAAATACAGCCCGCATGATTCTCTCTTCACTCTCGCCACGCGAACTCTGCGAAATCATCTCTACTGGTAACGACAAGATGCTGAAAACCGTGAAGGGTATCGGACTGAAGACGGCACAGCGAATCATCATCGACCTGAAAGATAAAATCGTGAGCCTTGGCATTGCTGACGAACTGCCAGCCAGCGGAGGCAATGTGGTGATGGTGAACAATGATGTAAAGGATGAGGCGGTAAGCGCCCTCACCATGCTCGGCTTCTCGCCAGCACCATCAGCCAAGGTAGTAGTAGATATCCTCAAGGCACAGCCTGATCTCCCGGTAGAACAGGTTGTGAAACTGGCATTGAAGCAAATCAAATAAGTTAGGAGTTTTTTGTCGATGAAACAGAAGCAAAGATTCATATCTTTTCTATTGGCTTGGCTGATGGTGGCAACCTTCGGCTATGCGATAGCTTTGCCTCAACTTCAGGACGATAAAAAGAAAACCCATACCAGCACAGCCCAGCCCGTGCAGCTCGATGAAGATACCATTCCCGATTCGCTGCTGCATACCCGTTGGCAGATTCAGCGCACCCAACCTTACTCCCTGAGCGACCTCTATCAGAGTCCGCTCGACCTGAAACGTCCTGATAATCTGCAATATCAGGTAGTCTACAACGATACCCTCGACCGCTATATCATCGGCAACCGCATGGGCTCAACCTGGCTTTCGGCTCCTATCATGCTCACTCCGAAAGAGTATCTTGCATGGACCGAACAGCAGCAGCGCAACAGCTACTTCCGCAAGCAGAACGATGAAATCTTCCAGGCAAAAGGCAAGGAGAAGTTCGATTTCTCAGATATGCACTTCGACTTGGGACCTGCCGAGAAAATCTTCGGTCCTGGTGGCATCAGAGTGAAGACACAGGGTTCTGCCGAACTCAAGTTCGGTATCAACAAGAAAAACATCGACAATCCTTCGTTGCCTATCCGCAACCGAAAGACGACGATGATGGATTTTGATGAGAAAATCAATCTCAACGTCAACGGAAAGGTGGGTGATAAGGTGAACATGAACCTGAATTACAACACCGATGCCACCTTCGATTTCGATGCACAGAACATGAAGCTGAAGTACGACGGCAAGGAAGATGAAATCATCAAACTCGTTGAGGCGGGCAATGTCTCCTTCCCTTCCAACTCTTCGCTCATCAAAGGCGCCAGCAGTCTGTTTGGTGTTAGAACCGATATGCAGTTTGGCAAACTCAAGCTGCAGATGGTAGCTTCGCAGAAGAAGAGTGCATCGAAGAGCGTATCTACCAGGGGCGGTGTGCAGCTCACTCCTTTTGAGTTGAATGTAGCCGATTATGAGGAGAACCGCCACTTCTTCCTCTCCCAGTATTTCAGAAATCATTATGATGCCTGGATGCAGAAACTTCCTAATCTCACCACGGGCATCACCATTAACCGTGTGGAGGTGTGGGTTACCAACAAAACCGGCAATACCACCAATACCCGAAATATCGTAGCCCTGACCGACCTGGGCGAGAACCAGAAACTGAGCAACCCGATGTGGGCGGCGAGCGGACAGGTTCCTTCTAACCAGGCGAATACTGAGTATGCGGCGATGACGGGGCAGTATGCTGCTGCCCGTGACATCGACCAGGCTGCAACCACTCTCGATGGAGGCGGGCTGGTTGGCGGAGCCGATTATGAGAAACTGGAGAGTGCCCGCCTGCTCAATTCTTCTGAGTATACAGTCAATACAGCCTTGGGTTATATCTCATTGAAAACCAGTCTGCAGACCGACCAGGTACTTGCCGTAGCTTATGAGTATACATCGGGAGGCGTTACCTATCAGGTGGGCGAGTTTGCATCCGATCTCAGCGATACCAAGCAGGCACTCTTCGTGAAATCGCTCAAGAATACCAGTAACAATCCGCGACAGGGCAACTGGGGGCTGATGATGAAGAACGTTTATTATCTGGCTTCTACCGTAGAGAAGGAGAAGTTCCGCCTGGATGTGAAATACCAGAGCGATACCACCGGCGTATATCTCAGTTATATCCCTGAGCAGCAGGTGAAGGAGCAGCCTATCATCCGTGTGCTGGGCGCCGACCGTCTGGATAACAACAACAAGGCACACAGCAATGGATATTTCGATTATGTAGAAGGCTATACCATCTCTAACGGACGCGTGTTCATTCCGAAGGTAGAGCCTTTCGGCAGTTATATGCGTGATTATCTGGTCAAGCGGGGCGTGGCTGCCGACAAGGCAGAAAAGTATGCCTTTACCGAACTCTATGACAGTACGAAGACCGTAGCCAAGCAGATAGCCGAGAAGAACAAGTATCAGATTGTGGGACAGTTTAAGGGCTCTGCAGCCAATGTCATCTCGCTCGATGCCTACAATGTACCACAGGGCTCGGTGGTCGTTACGGCAGGCGGTATCACCCTGAAAGAGGGCACCGACTATTCGGTAGATTACAGTGCCGGTGAGGTGACCATCCTGAACCAGAGCATCATTGATGCCGGTACGGCTGTCAACGTTTCTCTGGAGAGTAATACCGATTTCGGACAAACCCGAAAAACGATGTTCGGACTGAACTGGGAGTATGATTTTACCAAGAACTTCCAGTTGAGCGGTACTATTCAGCACCTCTCAGAACAGGCGCTTACTACCAAGGTATCCATGGGCTCCGAACCCTTGAAGAACACCCTTTGGGGCATCAATCTCAACTGGCGCAAGGAGAGTCAGTGGCTCACCAATGTGCTTGACAAGATACCATTCCTGCACCTCACCCAGCCATCGCAGATATCCTTTACAGGAGAATTTGCCCAGCTCATTGCCGGTGAGGCAGGTGGCACCCAGGACAATGCATCTTATATCGATGACTTCGAGGGTACGAAGACCACCATCGATGTAACGACTCCTACCTCCTGGTTCATATCCAGTGTGCCTTCGCTCAATTTCAAGGACGATTACAGTGACAAGACCGGTCTGAGTAGCGGTTTCCACCGTTCGCTCCTTGCCTGGTATACCATCGATCCGCTGTTCACCCGCCGTGGAAGTTCGCTCACTCCTGGACATATCAAGGGCGACCTCAAGCAGTTGAGTAACCATTATGTCCGCGAGGTCTATACCAAGGAACTCTTCCCATTGCGCGACCAGAGCAGTTATCAGGGAGCTACCAATACCCTGAATATACTCAATCTGGCTTACTATCCAAGCGAGCCGGGACCATACAACTTCAATGTAACAGATTTGCAGGCTGACGGAACCCTGCAGAATCCGCAGCGCAACTGGGGCGGAATGATGCGTAAGCTGGATACCAACGATTTCGAGCAGGCAAACATCGAATATATCGAGTTCTGGATGCTCGATCCGTTCATCTATTCCCGTGAGCAGGCTGATGCTGCCGATTACGGTGGTGATTTCTACATCAATCTGGGCGAGGTGAGCGAGGATATCCTGCGTGATGGCAAGAAATTCTATGAGAGTGGTATGCCGGTAGATGGCAGCAAGAGCTACACCTATACACAGTGGGGTAAGATTCCTACCCAGAGCACCGTGACCTATGCCTTTGCTACTACCAGTGGCAGCAGAGCCTTGCAGGATGTGGGTTTCAACGGACTGACCGATGCCGAGGAGCAGGAATTCTACAAGAGTGCTTATCTCGACCAGATTCAGGGCAAGGTGAACCAGGCGGTGTTCGACAGCATCTTTGCTGATCCGGCACGTGATGACTACCACTATTTCCGAGGTTCCGACTGGGATGAGATGCGTGCTCCTATCTTGCAGCGATATAAGTATATCAACAATCCTCAGGGCAACTCGCCTGACAGCGACAGCCGTTCTGAGAGCTATGATACTTCTTATAAGTCAACGCCGGATGTCGAGGATATCAACCAGGATTATACCCTCAACGAATATGAGAAATACTTCCAGTATCGTGTCAGCATCCGTCCGGAAGATCTCGTGGTAGGTAACAATCATATTGTAGATAAGCGTGAATACAGCCAGACCTGGCGTGATAATACCAAGTCTACCGTTACCTGGTATCAGTTCCGCATACCTATCGATGAGTTTGAGAGCCGTCAGGGCAACATCAATGATTTCTCCAGCATCCGCTTCATGCGTATGTTCCTCACCGGTTTCAAGAAACCTATCGTGCTGCGTTTCGGTACCTTTGACCTCGTGATGGGCAAGTGGCGTACCTATGATCAGTCGCTTAGTGCAGCCAGTGGCGGAACCCTCGACGCAAGCAGCGTGAGTCTGGAAGAGAACGGCGAGAAGACACCGGTCAACTATGTCTTGCCTCCGGGTATCAGGCGCGAACAGGATCCTAGTCAGCCTCAGTTGGTTGAGGCGAACGAGCAGGCGTTGAGTCTGGTGGTCAAGAATATGAGCACAGGCGAGGCGAAGGCGGTTTATAAGAATTCTACCCTTGATCTGCGCCAGTACAAGCGCATCCAGATGTTTGTCCATGCCAATGCATTGGAGCAGAATACCACCCGTCTGCAGGATGGTGATCTCTCAGTCTTCATCCGTCTGGGTAGCGATTACAAGAATAATTACTACGAGTATGAAATCCCGCTGAAGCTCACCGAGCCACGCTCCAACTACAACCGCTATGTGCTAGCCGACTGTAAGGCGGTATGGCCTGAGGAGAATATGCTCGATGTGCCGCTGAGTGTCTTTACGGCATTGAAGAAAAACCGCAACAAGGCGAAGGCACAGGGTGTGGCTTCTTATCTCGCTCCTTATTCTATGATGGACGCAGAACATCCGCAGAATAAGATTACCATCGTGGGTAATCCGAGTCTCGGCGAGGTGAAGACCATGATGCTGGGTGTGAGAAACAATTCTGCTGACATCAAGAGTAGTGAGGTATGGATAAACGAACTCCGACTCAAGGAACACAATAATTCGGGTGGTTGGGCAGCCAATGCCAACCTCAACGTACAACTCTCCGATTTGGGTAGCGTGAATGCCACCGGCAGATACATCAGCGAGGGATTCGGCGGTCTGGAAGATGGTGTGGCAAGTCGCACTACCGATAATTATGGTACCTACAGTGTGACCACATCGCTCGAAATGGGTAAGTTCTTCCCTGACAAGGCGAAGGTGAGCATACCTTTATATTATAGTGTTACCAAGGAGAAGATCACTCCTAAGTATAATCCGCTGGATACCGATATGGAGTTGAAGGATGCCCTCGATGCCGCCGGCTCCAAGCATGAGCGCGATTCTATCGAGAATATCGCTGCCACCAAGATTACGCAGACCAACTTCTCTATCTCGAATGCCCGGGTGGGTATCGCTACCAAGCGCCATCCGATGCCATACGATCCTGCCAACTTCTCATTCACCTACAGTCATCAGCATCAGTATACAACGGGTGAAACGACGATGTATGAGCGCAAGGACAACTGGCGCGGAGCCTTGGATTATTCGTGGAGCCCGGTTTATAAGGCTTGGGAACCATTCAAAGGACTGAAGAACAAGAGTAAGTGGCTCGACATTCTGAAACGTTTCGGACTGAACTGGCTGCCGCAGAACATTGCCTTCAATACTGAGATGACGCGCGACTACTACGAGTTGCAGGAGCGCGATATGGAAACCCTGATGAGTGGAGCTGCCGGAGTAGACTCCAAGTTGCCGCTCACCTTCAGTGAACAGTTCCTCTGGAACCGTGAGTTCTCCATCAACTGGGATTTGACCAAGAACCTGCACATGAACTTCCAAAGTGCTACCCATGCACAGATAGAGGAACCATATACACCGGTCAACAAGGATCTTTATGCCGACCAGTATCATGCCTGGAAGGACTCCGTATGGACCAGCATCCGCCACTGGGGTGCACCGCTCGACTACAGTCAGAATTTCCAGGCATCCTACAAGGTGCCTCTCAATCTGCTGCCTGTCTTCGACTGGGTGAACAGCGATGCCTCTTACAATGCCAACTATTCTTGGGAGCGCGGTACAGAGGATGAGGAGGGCAACTCGTATGGAAACACCATCAATACCCAGCGCGAACTGACATTGAACGGAAACTTCAACCTGGTGAAACTCTACAACCATGTGTCTTTCCTGAAGAAGGTAAACGATAAGTTTGACCGTACCCAGAGTAGGGCACAGATGCAGCGCAAGAAGCAGGAAAAAAAGAAAAAGAAGCAGGAAGCAAAGGAACAGGCGGCTGATCCGAAGAAGGCGCTGCCTAAGAACAAGCGTGCCTTCGAACGGGAAATCACCCTCCTGCCTGATACTACATTCAAGATACGCCACGGCAAGAATACCAAGCGACTGATTGTGAATGCCAAGACGGAAGACGGCAAAGTGTTCCCGCTTAAATATAAAAAGGTGGATAATAACCAGATCAGAATCATCTCAAAGGTAGATACTGCCATGAAGGTGAAACTCTCCGTACTGGCTAAGGAACCGCTTGATGATAAGAAATGGTATAAGGGATTGCAGTTGGCTAGTCGTCTGGCAATGATGGTGCGCAACGTAAGCATCAACTATCGCAGCAGCTATCAGCTCACCCTGCCGGGCTTCTTGCCTAGTGTGGGTGATGCCTTCGGACAGAAGAAGGTGGGACAGATGGCACCGGGTCTTGACTTCGCCTTCGGTATGGTTGGCGACGATTATATCGAGAAGGCTAGAAACAACGACTGGCTGCTCTGCAACGACAGTATCGCAACACCTGCTACTACCAGCAGAACGGATAATCTTACGTTGCGTGCCACCCTGGAGCCTGTCAAGGATTTCAAGATAGATCTCTCTGCCACACGCACAAAGACCACGCAGAAGAGCATACAGTATATGTATGAAGGAACGCCAACCACCCAGAGTGGAGCCTTCCAGATGACTACCATCTCGCTGGGTTCGGCTTTCGAGGGAATGGGCAATGCCAATTCGGGGTATCGCAGCAAGACCTTCGAGAAGTTTGTCAACTCGCTAGCTGGTTTCAGAGATAGGGTAGAGGCGCAGTATGCCGGAACTGTTTATCCGGCTGGTTCGGCTCTGGCTGGCGGCAAGTTTGATGCTTCCCGCACGCCGGTTAACCAGTATAGCAGCGATGTCATGATTCCTGCCTTCCTCAAGGCTTATACCTCGATGGGCGGCAATTCGCTCTCGGTATTCCCGGCATTGAGCCGGATGTTGCCAAACTGGACCATCCGTTATAGTGGACTGGGACGTCTGCCTTGGTTCAACGAGCACTTCAAGAGTATCAACATCAACCACTCTTACAAAAGCGTCTTTGCGGTTGGCAGCTATAACAGTTACAGCACCTTCCAGGAGTATATGAACGGTCTCGGCTTCGTGAGTGATGCCACTACGGGCAATCCATCTCCAAGCAGCATGTTCAACATTTCGCAGGTAAGTATCAACGAGTCGTTCTCGCCATTATTGGGTATGGATGTCACATTCAACAATAATATGACGGTGAAGGCAGAATATCGCCAGACCCGTGTGTTGAACCTCAGTATGACGAGTGTGCAGCTGAACGAGGCATTGAGTAAGGACTGGGTAATCGGTATGGGTTACCGCATCAACAACTTCGATGTTTTCGGCTGGGGCGCCAAGGCCTCCCGTTCCAAGTCGAAGGGCGGCAACAAGAATGCTGCCAATAAGAATGCGTCGACTACCAAGACGGTTCAGAATGGTACCAACCATGATCTGAATCTACGTCTTGACTTCAGTTTCCGCAAGCAGGCAGCCATCGTTCGTGATATAGCCTCAATGGTAAGCAGTGCCAGCAGCGGCAACAATGCTCTGAAACTGAGTTTCTCTGCCGATTATACCTTCAGCAAACTCCTTACCATGAGTTTCTATTATGACCGTCAGACTAACACACCGCTCCTGTCGAGCAGCAGTTATCCTACCACAACGCAGGATTTCGGTCTGAGCATCAAGTTCTCGCTGACGAGATAAAAAGAAAATTCACCAGAACCAATAGGTAGAAAGAAAAATTCTCTAATTCTCAAATTCTTGAAAATAAAAAAAGCTCGGATGCATCACAAGCATCCGAGCTTTTTAATATTCTGATAATTCTTGATTACTCCTTGTCGTAAGCATGAACAGGGTAGTCGATGGTATAGTGGAGACCACGGCTCTCCTTGCGCTCTATCGCCATGCGGGTGATGAGATAACCCACGTTAATCATGTTGCGGAGCTCGCAGAGTTCCTTGCTTACCTTTACACGCTTGAAGAGATTCTCGGTCTCTTCGTAGAGAAGATCGAGACGGTCCCATGCTCGCTTCAGACGGAGGTCACTGCGCACGATGCCTACATAGTTGCTCATGCATTCGCCAACCTCTTTCACGCTCTGTGTAATCAGCACCTTCTCTTCGTTGGTCAAAGTACCTTCATCGTTCCATGCTGGTACCTTCTCATTGAAGTCGTACTCATCTACATGTTCAATACTGTGCTTGGCAGCAGTCTCGGCATAAACCACAGCCTCTATGAGCGAGTTGCTGGCAAGACGGTTACCGCCATGCAGACCGGTGCATGAACACTCGCCGAGAGCATAGAGACGGTTGATGCTGGAGCAGCCGTTCAAATCTACCTTGATACCACCACACATGTAGTGAG
>ULUS01013201.1_pt1 | contig 11203 bp, 7 predicted proteins | sample 1958761 | NCBI WGS metagenome assembly ULUS01 (sample SAMEA4835767, study PRJEB28245) | human gut metagenome | biome: gut microbiome; material: fecal sample | place: Denmark | collected 2008
AAATGGGATTCAAGGCAAAGGATGCCCAGAAGATTGTGCTCCAAACCGTGAAGGGAGCCGTAGAGTTGCTTCAAGCTACAGGCGAGCACCCAGAGGCTTCCATCGACAAGGTTACCACTCCAGGCGGCTGTACCATCAAGGGCTTGAACACTATGGAGCAGAATGGCTTCACCAATGCCGTCATCAAGGGATTGATAGCAGGAAAGAAATAAAATCTCTATCCTAAGGATAGATGACATATAGCAAACAACCCATAAAAGAAAAGCAAATGCAGCAGGAGTTTTATGCTCTTGCTGCATTTTTTATGTTATACAGGATGCAGTATATTATCGTGGTCCCAAGAATCGATCACCATTCAAGTGAATCATGTGATCAGGCACATCTGCTATCCACACTTCCGTATCCCATGCAAGAGACTCCGAGAATTTCTTGAAGGTCTTGAAGTCAAGGAATGCCGTAACAAAAATCTTGCCGCTCTTTACATTCTTTGTCAGTTCTTGCAACTCAATGATACGCTTGTCGTCCATAGGACCAACTGAGGTAACAGACTCGATAAAATAAAGCCAATCTTTATCTTCTCGATAAAGCACCACATCTGGCATTTTATCATGCAGTGTAATCTCAAAGCCTAATTCACTTAGCCGCTTTTCGTTCTTCACAAGGTCTTTCTTCTATAGTATCACCAACATAAAGACATTCGGCACCAGGTGCAAACCGAGCACCAAACTCTTCGATGATAGCCTTTTGCAATTCATTATGCTTGCCTACAGAGAAAGAGAGGTCCTTGCCATTGATAGTCACAGGTATCTTTTGAAACTTCTTTTTCGAAGCATAAATACTAATCAGAGATTCATGATTAGAAAGGAAATGCAACACCACTTCTGCCGTTCCATTGCCTCTTATCACAGCCAAAAATTCCTCCGTTAGCCTATATCTGTAATCTGGGCTATTTGTAGACTTACCATTATCCTCAATAAATGCCGCATTACGGAAATGGTGAATCGCCTGCTTACGAAACGTTTCACGAGAGTTCTCAGCATAAGATTTTTTATAAGAAGCCTTGGTAAACTCTATAACATCATGGATTCTTATCCATTCATTAGTAGCAGACGACCAACTTGTACTCTTCTTGATACCAGCCATAGCCAATAAGGTATATGCACAGATATCCGCCTGCTGCCTTACTGGTACTTGTAATTTTGCCAAAATGGCTTGCATTTTCTTGACATTATCCATTGACATAATGATTTAATATGTTATTACACTGCTCTACCGATAGGTTCTTGGCTGCTATCAGTTGCTTACCCATAGCTTCTATAACACTCATATCCGGGACTGGCATTGCATTAATCTCAGTAGAGTTTACTTGGGTAGAGCCATTAAGAATGCGGTAATAGACATCATACAAGGTTGAATTGAAAATTACATACAACCCATATACCACACATTCTGACAGGCCTTGCAATCCGTCTATAAAGTTCACCTTATTTTGAGAACTTATATATGTAAAGGACGACAAATATCGCTTCAAGTAAATACCACACTGCAATCTACGTCGTTCTTCCTTTGCTGTAAAGCGCTTTACAAAGAGATAATTTCGGTTTTCCTGCATAAGTCCCTTACGGTCTTTCACAATGTATTCCTTCTCCTTGCCTTGCGGAAAGCGAACCCTTCCATCCTTGATGTGCATACTATAAATGAGAGGTATTGTACTATCATCCTCAGAATCTCTCAATAACTCACGAGAACGGAAATCGACAACCAATCCTGTTTTCATCTTCAATCCCAAATCCACTAACGTATTCTTGAAGTGATTGATGCTCTGCAATGATTTCACCTCTTCTTCATCAGTAACCAAATGCACATAGTAATGATTATCTGATACAACGACCTGATAAGGAACATCCAATTTATGCAAATCAGAAAAATCCTTATTAGTAGCACTGGTGGAAATTGTAATACAAGAAGGGAATCGAGTGTTCTTCTTAAACTTAACAATCATAGTTTCCTGCAAAACACTTTCTTTATCAAAGACCTTATTTCGGCTCTCAAACAAATGAATATACTCTATACAAGCATGCGAGAACAAGAACTTTCTGAATTTCTCGAAATAAGCTCCAGAAGTCCATGACCGAGGAATGATATACACCATCTCTGCATCATCTTTTAAATTTTTGATGCCCATAGCAGCAAACAGGAAATATAAATTTGGCGCACCATAGCACACCTCTGGTATAGCAAGAGCCTCCAGAGCATCCTTACCTATCTTCTTATAAGGAGGATTACCTATGATTAGGTCATATTGGCGTAAGGATTCTTGCGCAAACAGATCTCGATCAAAAGCCGTACGCTGAGAAAGTATATAGTTATCTTCTATAATTGTAGTCTTTAACTGAAAACGACATTCTCGCTTCGCTATATCCAAATTCTCTTTAAGAAGCGGTAAAACTTTAGGGTCATTTTCATAGCACACTAAGTCCAGCACCTGATTTTCGTGAAGAATCGCATTGCACTTTTCTATCAATGCCACAGACAAGATGCCAGAACCTGCTCCTGCATCTAAGGCATAAAGCAGTTGCTTTTCACTATCTATCGTGAAAAGCGAAGCCATAAAGCGAGCTGTTTCCATGCTTGTAAAGAATTGTCCGTATTGCTTACGCTGTTCTTTCGGCATTTGCTCTATGAATCGTTCTGTATTTTTGCTTACTTCTTGAAACATCATATTTGGTTAAACTTTATCTGCAAAGATAGCACTTTTCACCTTATCATCCAAAGTTTCCTATGCTTTTTATCCTTTTTTATATTTCCACCCTCTTCACATACACCTTCGTGTTCCTTCTGCCTTCGAAATCAATGCCTGTCGAATGGTCTTGGGCGAAGGCACAAAGTTCCTTCGCAGCGGAAGAGCGAGGGAGACCGGTCAACTCGGCATAATCTGCCACACGAATGAAGGGATGGGTGGCATCAGATAGGTAGTCTTGCAATAACTTCAGGCGTTGCTCCTTGCTATAAGGCGAGCGATTGACACGGGAGACACCGGCACGAGAGAGGTGACACATCCTGTTCACATCCTTCACCAAGTCCTTGTCCGACACATAGCGCACGTTTTTCACCTCGATGCTCTTGGCATTTCTCTTAGGACCTTCCCCATCAATGGTGTCTATCTCCTTGTCATCCTTCACGCCGAGCGTTGCCTGGAAGGTGCCGATGCCATCGAGCGTCACAGTGTAGCCTTCCGCCAACTGCTCTGCCAAGCCATCCGCAATCTTGCCCAACGCATGCTTCAATACTCCATCATCCATCAAGCCATGCTTTCCTATGTATTCCAAGAACTCCTTGGTAGAAAGGTTGCGACTCTTCTGAAGACGATAGTAACACTTTGTCTCACCAGTACCATGAAGGTCTGGTATCTCTTGCTTGATATACTTTGCCATGATAATCTACTTTTAGTTTGTCAACAAATCGGTGGCTAGCACCCTATCGTGATGCTCTCGAACACAAAACGCTAGCCAACCGACCACAAAGTTACAACTATCCTAGGACAAAACCTACAGAAACCTACTACTTTTTATAAAGCTTAACTTATATTCAGTGAAATCCAAGTTAGATTTCACGGAATACAAGTTAGATTTCACGGAATACAAGTTAGGAACACCGTTATACAGTAGGGTTCTACAGGTTTGGCTCCCTAGCGCAAGAGGTTATATCCTAGGGCGAATCAAGTTTTATAGTCAAGAGAGAGAGAAACGACACTCCTAGATGTTCCAGAGGGAACAGCTCGAATGACAAAAAGTGAATATAAGGATGACAAAGGTGTACTTCACTAGGCATAAGACAACTATCATTCAGCATTTTCTGCATAATTATAATAGTTTTCTATCAAAACCAAGTGTAAATATTCAATTTATCGCCTCTTTGTTTGCTCATATCATCAAAAAGTCGTACTTTTGCGAGCAAAACCAATAAAACATAGAACTATGGACGAAGCAATCAAGCAAATCGGTGAGAGACTGAAAGGTCTTCGCGAGGTTCTCAACATCCCAGCAGAGGAAGTGGCTGAACTTTGCGAAATCAGTCTGGAACATTATCTCAAGATAGAATCGGGCGAAGCCGACCCTTCGGTTTATCGCCTTTCCAAGATATCCAAGCGATACGGCATCGACCTCGATGTACTGCTCTTCGGCGAGGAACCTCGCATGAAGGGATATTACGTGACACGAAAAGACCAAGGTCCTGAGATTGACCGCAACAACCAATATAAATACCAAAGCCTTGCCGTAGGCTTCAAGGACAGAAAGGTGAACCCTTTCATGGTGCAGGTTGACCCATTGCCTGGCGACAGCAAACCTAACAAGAACGGACACGACGGTCAGGAATATGACTACGTGATAGAAGGTCAACTCGAAGTAACCATCGAGGAAAAAGTGATGGTGCTCGGTCCTGGCGACAGCATCTACTTCGACAGCAAGAAACAGCACTGCTTCCGCTCCTTGAACGGAGAGCCAGCCAAGTTCCTCTGCATTATTATTTAAGTGAAGAACGAAGAGTGAAGAGTGAAGAATTCAATAGCAACAACTATGATTGAGAGATTTCTAAAACAGACTACATTTACTTCAGAGCAAGACTTCAAGGAGCATCTGGAGTTCATCATACCAGAAGATTTCAACTTTGCCTACGACGTGATGGACGAGTGGGCAAAGATCAAACCCGACCACGTAGCCCTCTTATGGACCAGCGAACGTGGTGAGGAAATCAAGTTCACATATAAGGACCTCAAGGAGCAGAGCGACAAGGCTGCCGCTTACTTCCAGAGCTTGGGCATCGGTCACGATGACAAGGTGATGCTCATCTTGAAGCGTCACTACCAGTGGTGGCTCGCCATGCTCGGACTTCACAAGCTCGGTGCCGTAGCCATCCCTGCCACCCACATGCTCACCAAGCACGACATCATCTACCGCAACAATGCGGCTAGCGTGAAAGCCATCATCTGCTGTGGCGACGACTATGTGGTAGAACAGATACAGGAGGCGATGCCAGAGAGTCCTACCGTGAAGCTCTTGATTAGCATCGGTCCTGACATCCCTGAGGGATTCCACGACTGGATGAAGGAATGGAACGAATGCGCTCCTTTCGTTCGCCCAGAACATGTAAACTCTAACGAGGACACCCTCCTCATGTACTTCACATCTGGAACCACGGGCGAGCCTAAGATGGTGGCTCATGACCATCTCTATGCCCTTGGTCATCTCACCACAGGCGTGTATTGGCACAATCTCCATGAGAACTCCATCCACCTCACCGTAGCTGACACCGGTTGGGGCAAGGCGGTATGGGGCAAGCTCTACGGACAATGGTTTGCCGGCGCCACGGTCTTCGTTTATGACCATGAGAAGTTTACGGCAGAGAAGATTATGCGCCAGATAGAGAAGTATCACATCACTTCTTTCTGCGCCCCTCCTACCATCTATCGTTTCATGATACGCGAGGACTTCTCCAAGTACGACTTGAGCAGCCTCGAATATTGCACCACTGCGGGAGAGGCGATGAATCCATCTGTGGCAGAGACCTTCCAGAAGTTGACTGGCATTCAGATATACGAGGGATTCGGACAGACCGAGACCACGATGACGCTCGGTACCTTCCCATGGATCAAGCCGAAACCAGGCAGCATGGGCAAGCCAAATCCACAATACGATGTCCACATCTTGCGCCCCGACATGACGGAGTGTGAGGATGGCGAGAAGGGTGAGATTTGCATCCATATTGGCGATGACAAGCCACTCGGCCTCTTCAAATATTACTATCGTGATGACAAACAAACCAAGTCGGTATGGCACGATGGCTATTATCACACTGGCGATATGGCATGGCGTGACGAGGAAGGTTACTATTGGTTTGAAGGCAGAATCGATGATGTCATCAAGAGTTCCGGTTATCGCATCGGTCCTTTCGAAGTGGAGAATGCCTTGATGACTCACCCTGCCGTAGTGGAATGTGCCATCACGGGTGTGCCAGACCCTATCCGAGGTATGGTGGTGAAGGCAACGGTTGTCCTCGCCAAGGATTACAAGGCTAAGGCTGGTGACGACCTAATCAAAGAACTCCAGAATCATGTGAAGCACGAGACCGCCCCATACAAGTATCCTCGCATCATCGAGTTCGTGGATGAATTGCCAAAGACCATCTCTGGCAAGATTCGTAGAGTGGAGATTAGAGAGAAAGACAACAAGAAAAAGTAATAAATGAGGGCTAAAGCGATTTAGCCCTCAAACATATCAACATATAACATGAGACGTATAGTAGTAAAGGTGGGCAGCAATGTGCTGACCCGAGAGGATGGACATTTGAACGTGACAAGAATGTCGGCTTTGGTGGACCAGTTGGCTTGGCTTCGCCGACACGACTATGAGGTGATACTCGTATCTTCTGGTGCCGTGATGGCTGGCAGAGGCGAGTTGCAGATAGACCATCAACTGGATAGCGTGGAACAGCGACAGTTGTTCTCTTCCGTAGGTCAGGGCAAGCTCATCCGATTATATTACGACTTGTTCAGAGAATACGGCATCAAGGTGGGACAGGTACTGACGATGAAGGAGAACTTCCTTGCCAAGGAACAGTACCAGAACCAGAAGGCTTGTATGGAACTGATGTTGGAGAACGGCGTGCTCCCTATCGTCAACGAGAACGATACCGTATGCCTCACCGAGTTGATGTTCACCGATAATGACGAGTTGTCAGGCTTGATAGCCAAAATGCTGAAAGCCGATGCCCTCGTTCTCCTTTCCAATGTGGATGGCATCTACAATGGCGACCCATCCCTACCTACGTCTCGCATCATCCCTTCGGTATATTACGACCGAGACGTAAGCGAATATGTAAGTGAGGAGAAGAGCAGTCATGGCAGAGGTGGCATGATCTCCAAGTTGAAGACCGCACAGGATGTAGCCAATGCGGGCATCAAGGTCATCATCGCCAACGGTAACACGCCCAACATCCTCATCGACTTGAAGGAGCATCCCATGGAAACCTTACATACAGAATTTGCGCCAAGACCTCAAATATAAATCTATATTTGGGGCCTTGCCCTTTTATCTGACATAGAGGCTTGTCACGAGTAATCGGATGGTGCCATACCTTTCATCTTCTTAAACACCTTTGAGAAATAATTAGGGTCAGAGAAGCCACAAGCGTATGCTGTCTCCGACACATTATAACCCTCGGAAAGCATGTGGCAAGCACGTTCTATACGCTTATTACGGATATAGTCACCCATAGAGATATTCATGAGGCTCTTCATCTTGGTATATAAGAGACTCCTGGAAATGCCCATACTAGAAGTGATGTCGTCTATGGAGAAATTAGCATTTTCCAAGTTTACTTCCACCATATCGCTAATGCTCTTGACAAAGTCCTTGTCCAGTTGTGTCAATGTATTGTTGGCTTCAATGGCCTCCTTGCCTCCCTCAACGATCTTCTCTTGGCGATTACGCACCAATCGAAGGATATTACCAATCTGATAACATAGGGCAACAGGGTCAAATGGCTTGGAGATATACACATCCGCACCATCCTTGTAACCGCTCTTGATGTCATCAGGGTCGCTCTTGGCAGTCAACAGAATGACAGGAATATGCGATGTAGCCATATTACCTTTCAGCATGTTGCAAAGTTCATTACCTGTCATCCTAGGCATCATCACGTCTGATACCACCATTTCAATGTCCTGTCGAGAGATGGCAATATTCCAAGCCTCCTGTCCGTCTTTCGCCGTAACGACATGATATTCCTTGCCCAACAAATCAGCCAAGAACTTCAACATATCCGCATTATCCTCCACAACCAATAAGGTATGCATACCTTCGCCAACTTCTTTTTCTTTTGAAAGCTGTGTCACAACACCATCTTGGGAATCTACACTCAAAGGCTCTGCCTTGCTGACATAATCCTTCACGGTAACCAGTTCTTTGTCAGACGAGATCTTGTCTTTTTCAGTAAATGCGTCTTCTGCCACATCAATCCATACCGTGAAAGTACTACCCTTTCCCAATTCACTATCCACAGCAACACTACCCTTATGAATCTCTGCCAAGCGACGAACCAAAGACAAGCCGATACCCCAGCCTTTACTATTGGCATTAAAGCCACGCTTGGTTTGATAATATCGCTCAAAGATATTAGCGATTTCTTCTTTCATGATGCCAATGCCCGTGTCGGCAACTTCCATCTTAAGGAATAAGTCGGGAGACTCTAGCTTCCGCACCATCTCCGCCCCAATGGTAATGACACCACCAGTGGAAGTAAACTTCATCGCATTCGACATCAAATTGTTGAGGATATGCTCTATATAAGAAGGTGAGAACCATCCATCCTCACCATTATCAATGGTACGAATCTCCAGTTTGAGCTGTTTTGCGGAAACCATCTCCTTGAAATTGGCAGCCACCATGGCTACAAATTCCACAGGATTGCCTTGTTGTACATAAAATGGGAAGTTGTCGGACTCTATCTTGTTGAATGTCACCAACTCATTGATCATGTGCTCCATCTTGGTAGCATTACGTATCGCCATATCGAGCGAAGTCTTAGCCTCATCACTGAGTTGTGAGACGGCAATCGTCTTCAAAGGGGCTTTAATCAGTGCCAACGGCGTCTTCAACTCATGAGAGACCATCGTAAAGAAGTTGGACTTCATCTTATCCACCTCCTTCACCTTTTCCTTCTCCAAACTCACATACTTGATTTCCGCCTTTTCCTTCATTCGCATATTATAGAAAGCGATAGTTCCAATAGCTACACCACACAGAAGAAGCAAATAGATGAATATCGCTAGATTGGAGCGATAGAACGGAGCCTCAACAACAATATCCAAGACCCGCTCACTCATGTTGTCTTCTTTCATGATGCCATTGTTGGCCCTTACATAGAGGCGATAGTTGCCTGGCTGAAGCAGATAACCATTAAATCGGTGCTCCGTACCCACATCTCGCCAATCCTTGTCTATGCCATCCACCTTAATCTGATACCTCACATTCTCCATACAGCCTGGCATGACGACACCATATTCTATGGAGAACGACTTTGCCTGGTCATAGCTCAAGACGATCTCGTCGGTACAGTCTAGGCGAGTTTTGAGTGGGGAGTCTTCACTTGCCACACTCATGAGCTTGTTGTTGATGTAAAGCTGCTTGAAATGTATTTGATAATGAATGGCCTTATCCACTATCTTTTGAGGATAGAAAGTTAGCAGTCCATCAAAGGTACCCATCATTATAAAGCCCCGTGGAGAATAATAAGATGAGGTAAAGTTGAACTGATTGACTGGTAGCTCTGCATTCGCAGAAAAGCAACGCGTGCTTCCATCCACGAGATGATAGCGATAGAGACCCCGATCCGTACCAATCCACAAACAATGATTGGCATCCTCGACAATGCTGCAAATCGTGCATTCCTGCGGAAGTCCACAAGAAGCATGCTTTATCTTCTGCTTGTCGTTAGCATTTAGACAAAACATTCCGCAGTTGTTGGTGCCAATCCAAATCCTCTTTTGAGAATCTTCAAATACGACGATAATATAATTATCCGTCAACCCACAATGGCTTTCCTTACTGTAGCGTATCACCTTGCCATGGTCTATGCAGAAAAGGCCATAAGAAGTAGTTGCCGCCCACAAGCGATGCTTGCTATCCTCAAAAAGCGAATAGATGAACACATGGTCAAGAAGTTGATGACCTATCTTGCGGAAGACATTGTTCTTGGCATCATAATAGCGTAGGCCATCCATGGTAGCGACCCAAATCCTACCATTCGAAGTCTTACAGACATCAAAGATTCCCGCCGATGTGATGCCATTCGTATAATAATATTGCGAATATTGATGTGTTCCTAATTGATAACGGAACAATCCATTAAAGCGTGAGCCTATCCACATATCACGAGACACAGGGTCATAATAAAGACTATGCACATTGGAGCCTAGCGTTGGGATGCCCGTAAAAGGAGTAAAGACATGGTTCTGCATATCATAGATGAAGACACCATTATCCTCTGTAGCAATCCAAACCAATCTGCCCTCCGCCTCAACTATTGAGCGAGGAATACGTGCATTGAATGCCCCAGGTTTTCCATTGGCATAATCATGCATAAACCAAGAGTTGCGCTTAACCAAGTAATCCACGCCTCCGAAATAGGAGCCAATCCAGATATTATCCTCCCTGTCCGACAAGATACTATAGATAGCATTATCCGTCAAACTGTTCGACTTATTAAGCTCTTTTTTGATTCTCTCTATATGCCCATCAGGAGCAATCACGGCAATACCCATCTCCGTGCCTAGCCAGATGTTATGGCGTTTATCCTCGGTGATGGTTCTCACGATTCCCCCTGTAAGCCATTTCGCTTCATACTTCACTTCCTTACCAGTGGCAAGAGTGACACATACCAATCCCCCATTGTCACATCCAATCCACAAGCGCTGCCGAGAATCCACATAAAGTGGCTTGATGGTGTTTTGCTCTATGCTCGAATTTCCCAAACCATCCAATTTGTGAAGATTTATCTTGGATAGCGTTGCATTAAAAGAAAAGACAGCCTTGTTGGTAGATACAAAGATATTACCCTTACCGTCCCTTGCCATGGAGGCGATGGCTCCATAGTTGAGAGACGGATAAACGGAGAAGGCATCCGTTTTCTTGTCATAGACAAAGAGCTTGTCATGGCCCGTTAGGATTCGACCATCTTTCGTTTCCACGAAACTTGTGCAATACCCCTTGACATTACCATAATTTTGGAAGTCGTCCGTTTTGGAGCGATAACGGCTCACACCATTTTCGGTAGCAACCCACAAGTTCTTCTTGGAATCCAAAAACAGTCCATGAACGAAATTATGTATCAACGAATGTGCCATTCCTTCTTGATGATAATAAGTCTGCACATTATAACCATCAAACTTGGCCAACCCATTTCGGGTACCAATCCAGATATATCCATCGGCATCTTGCACGATGGCTTCCACTTGTTGATTAGGCAAGCCATTAGAGGTATTGAGATGTCGAAAGCAGAAGTCCAAGGCCCATGCTGACCATGTATTGACTACAGCAAAAACTAAGGTCAAGAGTATTTGTTTCATCTATGTTACTTTTATTTCTAGTGCAAATATAGCCTTTTTTACCTTAATTCCGCAACACTATAATTTAACTTTATTTAT
>ULUS01011947.1_pt1 | contig 11147 bp, 9 predicted proteins | sample 1958761 | NCBI WGS metagenome assembly ULUS01 (sample SAMEA4835767, study PRJEB28245) | human gut metagenome | biome: gut microbiome; material: fecal sample | place: Denmark | collected 2008
TTGAACACTTGTAGTCATCTCCAACATGCGCTTGCCGTTGAGATAAACTACGATATCTACACTCAAGCTGATTACGCCTATATTGGAAAGCGCAACCAACAGAAACAAAATTTTTTTAGCCATAATAATCCCTTTCTTAATCTTTAATTTTTGAAGGATTGACTAAAAACTACCATTGACTAGTTAGAGAGGGCAGCCCCCATGATTTTCATGAGGTGAGGCAGCTATCAAGGCGTTGTTGACTTATGACCAGCAAAACCCTAGTGGTTCATGTAATTTCTTCCATTTCTTTCGAGGTTTTTAAGAGTATTGATTAATTATTATTGTTTAGTATTATTATTCCGCCTTGTTCACAAACTGGCGGAGATCTACTTTCTTTTTTATCAAATCTTCCACCGCTTCAGCTCCTGCGCCATAGATTTCTTTATATTCTCTTTGCAGTTGATTGATGCGGCCAAGTCTTTTGGTTCTATCTTTAATATGCTTTTTAGATTTGTAGTTCTCTACGGCCTCATATTCTTCATGCAGATAGTGACCTATTATATAGCAGAATTTTAGAATGGTTTCAATCTTTATTTTAGAATCGAAATTCAGGAAATTCCGAATCGTATCATAAGAGACATGGAATTCATTCACGATTGATTTCCGAGGAGAAATATCCTCACCAATCATGATACCGAGAAGAGTTCCAATCCTCTCGATATATGATAATCTCATCAACCTTACAGCCGGAGATTCTGAATTTTCTATTTCATTTGCCTCTTCAACCATTGCTATTTTTATTTTTCCGTGTAAAATTAGCAATAATCGGTGGTATTTCCAAGCGTTTTACGTCTCTAAGGGACGTAAAAAGAGTGCGTATTTTTTTCTGATTGTCAAAAATATATATGAAAAAGAGAGAAAGTGAGCATTTTTAGTGCTACACTTCCTCTCCTCGACTTTTATGGATGGATAGGCAATTCTATTACCATTTCCACAGCTCTTGTGAACGACATGAGGGGTGGAATTTTCACCCCAGCGCTTCTCAGATAGTTCACCAGTTTCTTCTTGCCCCAGTTGATTCTGGAATCTCTTTCACGATAGAGTTCCCTGAGCTGTTTGACATTGGAAGGCAGAGAATCCAGCTTTTTCTTCAACTCGGCAGGATCTCCATACCGGGTCATTTCCTCTATTCGAGCCTTCAAGGCCTTGTTCTCCTCTACCAGCTGGTCGTAATAGCGGAGCAAGACTTTTACCTGCTGCTCGTAAGGCAGGTCTTTGTTCATTTCATGCATAAGCATTTCTCTTCACCGTGTAGAGAGGAGGGCCTAGAAATATAAACGACCTATGATGTAAAACGAGAGGTGGTGACACACCGCCCCTCACGCTGCACTAGAGAATCGCTAACAATAGAGTCCCTGTAAATATTACAAATATAATAAGCATAGACATACAGCCGGCCTTCTCCTGAGGTTTCTCATGGGCGTTATTAGAACAACCAACAGGCTTATCTATCTTCTTTTTACGAAAATCATAATATTCATTAGATGTATCTAATTTCTCTCCATGCTGCTTTAGCTTATCTATTTGCTTTTGTGACTCCTTTAATTCGTTAATAGTATCCTTTACAAAATCGTAGCCAAAATTACCAACAAGGGCTAAATTATAGTCCCCTTCATCCTCATAAAGCTTAAAAGCAATAACTCTAGAAGCCAAACATAATTGGTTAGCAGAATTAAGCTTTTGATAAATAAAATAAAGACAGAATAGCTTTCTACCTTTTGACATTTCATTTGTTTGTGATAAAACAGAATCAGGAACGTGTCCAATTAAATCTCCATCAGAGCTGTAGATACCATCATTAAGCATATAACCTGAAAAGAGACCCATTTCTTCTGGCTCTATAAAAACAACATTCAAATAACGATTGACATCTTCAATATAGAAATGCGAAACATCTAGTGACCAATCTTTCGTTTTCTCGCTTGAAGGCAATATCTCATAAGGTAATATGTTGAATCCAAATTGATCTAACAAGCCTTCACCATTCTCTACATATTCGTTATACTTGGTCTTATCCAATTTACCGTTCAATTCACCTAACTGTTCCTTAGACGCTTCCCCTAAGCTAACCGTATAATCATTGATTACTTTCTGCATCATATCCTCCTTTCCTTCATACAGTTTTAACAACACAGCAGTTCCTTGCATTGCAACTTTACCTTCATTATCGACAAAAGGAGCTATCTGCAAAAAACATGGCATCATTTCACCCTCCGTAAACTTGTTGACTTTAGCAATTTCAGTCTTTGGAATATAACCAACAAGCTTCCCATCATTTGCATAGATACCGATAGCAGATGAATCAACCGGATTATCAGGCTCGTTTTCAATATAGCCAGCCAACAACCCAAAATAATCACCGTCATTTTTATCTAAATGATAATTGATGCCAGCAATCTTTACTTTCATAGACATATCTTCACAAGCAAGATTCTCGTTGTCTACGGAATATGTTACTGTAAATTTGAAAGATAAATTCTTGTCCATATTTTCTATTTTTACAAACTCAACAATACCTAATCCTCACTCATGTATTGCCCTACATATACCATGAAGACAATATCCTATCAATCAAAGCACGAGCATAGAGTATAGCTTCCTCTTCAGGAACTTCACTTCGCTCATCATACCCCCAGTCATTCACAAACTCGGCTCTTACGATAAATTCAGCCTCCTCTCTTTTAAAAGATTTAGCCCACTTGGAGAACTCAGGCGCATTCTCCGCCTGAGCTCCATGGATAAAGTCTGTAATATAAGTAACCAACCAGTTACTCAATTCATTCATTTTAATCGTTTTCATATCCATCTATTTTACAATATAATTTTCTACTTTTATAATTTCACCCAATGTAAGTTGCACTCTCCATTCAGCCAAGTTTCCTTTTATATTCTCGGCTTTGAAGTTAATGCGGTTGATAGCTATAAGAGCCGAAGCATTGCCATTGACAAGTTTGAGATAACGGAATTCTCTTGCTACATAAGGGAACTTGCCCCCATTATAGTCATTCAAGTAATAACGCTTACCTTCCTCCACATTCTGTTTATTATAAAGCGGAGTTCCCTGCTCATTTACAGCCAAATAGCGAGAGGCAGTACTTTCTGTGATTGTACGTACCAAATCTTTTGCCTCTTCTACGACTATATGATAGAAATCATCATGCTTCACCTGCAGATACAAAGTGTTGTCTTCTGTTGCCATAGCCAGTTCTCTCTTTGCCGAATCAGAAATTTCACTCATTCTACCAGCCACATCAATACTTACCTCAGCTCCATTAAATGAAAGTTTTGGTAACTTGCCAACTATCTGCATGGTCTTGATACTAACATTAACGATAGAGCAAACCAAATCAAATATATAACTTGGATTCTTGTGCTCTCTTGACCAATCGTTAGGGTCATTTCTGATGCCACTCTTCTTGTCAACAGTTACAGCATAACGCTCCATCAACCATTCAATGGCAGACTTGCCATTTACCACATAGTCATAAGCCTCAACAGGAATATTCCTGATGGTGATGTAGTCATTATAGATGATAGTATCCTTCTGATTTTTCTTCGGGAACCTCATCTTAGGATTCACGGCATAATGCTCATATTGATTCTTGCCATGATATGTATCAACAATCTCCAAGCCATCGTAAGCAGCCACACTCTCATAGTTCAGATGCAACTTAGCCAAAGCCTTACCTGCCTGATAGAAATCACGGAAAACATCAACATCCTCGATGATTGGAATACGAGGGAGACTCTTCTTCAAATCAGCTTCAAACATGGTACGATACTCTGGAGAATGCAAGAAGCCATAGATATAATAGAATATCATTTCTTTATCTATCGACTTGAGTTTCAAACGTGTACGCACTTCATTAAGTATCCAGTTACTGATGCCTTCATGACGAATGTACTCAGACTTCGGATTTTCATCGAAGAGTGAAAGCTGGCGTGTCTTTGATTCTTCATACCAGTAAAGAGGAAATATTTGTCCCTTTTCGACTATATCCATACATGTAGGATTTTCTGTTATTAAACATGAAAATGGCTTAGCCCCACCAATACCAGATAATATAATACCAATATTTTTCAGACAATTACCCTCTTTGCCACCAGGGAATAGCTTTAGGGCTAATCCCATACTTTCAATTAACTCATTCGAGAAATACAGCAATTGCTTGCAAAATGGCCGATATAGACTTGTAACGACCTCACTATCAGCAGCTATAGATTGGGTTTTCACAACCCTATTACGTAATCCTCTTGTCCAGCTTATCTTTGTATCATCCTTATCAATAAAATCTTCAACTTTTATTTTAGGATTCTTATTTATGGCACCTTTATACTCCTCTACCTGCTGATTATAAAAAGAGACCATATTAGAAACATTATTATTCAAATGTATCTTACTGAAATTATATACCCAAGCATCTCTATTAGTAGCAATGCCGATAGCATAAGTAGAATACATAGAATGGGAATTAACAGCAAACTTCTTATCAGGAGCCAAAGGAATAAGTTCTTTAAAGCCCTCATTGCGCATGCTAATCCAATCACCATGCTGGTTTGGAGACAAGATGGTCCAATCCAAGTTTTTTCCCTGGATACTCTTAAACTTCTTAACCAATGCTAACTTCTGGTCAGTTGATAAGTAATCACCAATATCATGATAAAAAATAGTTGCCTTCTCATTCGGCAATTGATTTGGCTTTTTAACCAAAATAGTTATTGATATTGGAGTACGAGAACCGGAACCAAAAATCTTGCCTCCTTCTTTGCGCGACAACTCTCCACTGGTTCTTTGATTTCCACGAAGATTTAATACATAAATCTTTGAAAATTCCTTCTCCAGACACTTTCTGAATCCATCGTTCGCATTTCCGTCTAACCAAGCACCATTGCTGATGAAGCCGATAACTCCACCTTCCTTATTCTGTGCCAATTTATCTGATGCCCATCGGAAAGCTTTGACATACATATCGTATGTAGATTTGTTCAACCCAGCCTCCGACTGTGCCACATAAGTCTCTGTAATACGTGCATCCAAATGTTCGTACGACTGATTTTGAGCATTGTCATTAGCTGATTTTTGACCTACAGAATATGGCGGATTACCAATAATCACTTGGATAGGCAATCTCTTCAATTTATCCACATGTTCAGAATTCTCTGGGAACCATGAGCTGTCTAACTTACCCTCTTCATGTTCTGAAATTTGGAAGGTATCTGTCAAGCAGATTCCCTCATAAGAAACATATTCCTTACGATGGGTCAATTCATGGAACACACTCTCTATGTTGACATCCGCTATATAGTATGCCAGCAGAACAATTTCATTACAGAAAATTTCATGTCTGTATTTGCGCTCCAAATCTTCTGGCTTGATAAGGCCACTTTGCATAAGACGAGTAATGAAAGTACCCGTACCCACAAATGGATCAAGGATATTGACATTCTCGTCTGATAAGGTGCAATCAAACTCTGATTTCAAAACATCATTTACAGAGCGAATAATAAAATCTACACATTCAATCGGAGTATAGACAATACCCAGCTTTTCTACAGTCAGAGGGAAAGCTCCCTTAAAGAACTTCTCATAGAGGGTCTTGATAATAGACTGTTTGCCTTCCAGGTTATCAATGTCGCTTACATTTCTACGCACATCCTCATAGAAATTAGCAAGAGCCTCGGTATCTCTGTCAACATCCTCCTTCTCTAAAATGTCGAACATTTTTTGCATGGAGCGGCTTACCGCATTGTTTTCAACAAAACGGTATTTCTCGAATAAGGCATCAAAAACAGGGCGGGTAATCATGTGCTGAGCAATCATCTCAATAGCCTGGTTCTTATCAACACTAGGATTGATATTCTGCTGCAAGCCCTTCAAGAACTCGTCAAACTCCTTGGTAGCCTTACCATTCTCTATCAATTTCTGGATACGATAAATAAACTTTTGAGCAATATCGCCAACCTTCTTAGCCCAATTTTCCCAATACAAACGGTCGCCAACCTTTTCTACCAATCTGGCATAAATGCCTTCCTGCATCTTGCCAAACTTGATTTCCAGTTCTTGTGCAATCTCTTCTTGCGATAGTTGCTTGCTACCTTCTACTGCTTCTCCATCTTCGTCATGTCCGGAAACCGAACCGCCATCACGCATTGAAAAAGAATAACCTGGTATGGTACCGATGGTTACCTTAGAAGGTTTATTCTTGTTCAAATTGATTTTTTCGACCGTCGCATTGAATTGGTCATCATGAGCACGCAAGGCATTCAGAATATCCCAAACCACTTTAAAACGATGGCTCTCCTTGCCTAAAATATCATCAGGATTAGCACCTGGAGGCAACACTACAGGCACAATAATATATCCATACTTCTTCTCATCAGCCATACCCTTATGGAAACTGCGCATGACACGTCCTACACTCTGAACTACATCTACCTGACTATCACGGGCTGACGCAAAAACAACAGCATCAAGAGCAGGCACATCTACGCCCTCAGAAAGACAGCGAACATTCGAAAGAATACGACATTTGTTGTCATCGCCGGTATCTTCCTTCAACCAGTCAATCTTCTCAGATCGAAGTTGTGCATTCATAGATCCGTCAATGTGCTGAACTTCAATATCCAGCACATTATCACGCTCATTTTCATTTACATCTTTTTCTTTATAAAGTTTTGCCAGCTTAGGAAATTCTGAGGCAAATTCGGTAGAACAGATACCGCCATTGCTTCGTTTTCCACGATTGATAGATGAACAGAACACCACGGCACGATGCATCTTGGAAGGATCCTCTATCAAGGTAACGCCCTTATCACCTTTGATACGCTTTGACAAGCCGTTTAAACAACCTACCAATTTAGTGTAGTCATCAGCATTCAGTTCTGTATCATCCTTCAATTTATCCTTCAAATCATCCGATAATTCATCCTCCGAAACTGTAAGAACAAGTACCTTATAATCAGTCAGCAAGCCTAAACTTACAGCCTTTCCGAATCCGATTCTATAAAATTCTTTTCCATAGATACTTTCATCATCCATACTCCAGAGGATGAAGTCTTTCTCTTCAGCATTCTTCTTTACGCTATCTTTATAATAACGAGGAGTCGCAGTCATATAAAGGCGCTTAACACCCTTTACATACTCATTGTTATGTATTTTCGTGAAACTGCTTTCATTTTTAACTTTTGACTTTGCACCAGTTGTACGGTGAGCTTCATCACATACGATATAGTCAAATACACCAAATTTCCCATTATTTTCTTTTAACAACTGAGCCTGAGCAGCAGCTACCACATCAATACTCTGGTATGTTGAGAATACCACTATAAATTCGCCATTTTCCTGGTAGGATTTAAGCTGCTTTACAATAGTATCTACATTAGTAGAAGCAGGGAACGACATATCCAAAAGATTATTCTCATCGTCATCCTCAAATCGTGAAGCACTAGCATCAGAGCAGATACAAACTGGCTTGATCTTATATTGTGAATCAGTAGTCCAATTCTGCATACCCTGACTTAAGAGGGCAATACTTGGTACCATAAAAAGCACCATACCCTTACCCTTAGTTTCATTTTCTATAATCTTAAGCGAGGTATAAGTTTTACCTGTACCACATGCCATGATCAACTTACCCCTATCATGATTCTTGTAATATTCATGAGCCTTATCAAGAGCCTCTATCTGATGAGGACGTATAGTTTTCCCTGCAAGCAAAGCTTCCTTGCCCTGCTTGCCCTCAACAAGTTCCTTCCAATTTACACCAGAATACTGAAGACGGTTTGCATAAATAGGAATAAACTGTATGGTCTGATGCTTAGTAGCTTCCAAAGCATTCTTCCCCCAATGTGATGATGTAGAAACCCACACCATTTTATCAAAACGCGAAGTATGCATTTCGTCATCAACAAATACTCGGTTTGCGTTTGAGATAAACGAATCTACCATACCCTTGCTCATTACAGCATCCTCCTTGTAACATTTGCATTGTATGGCCCAATACTTTCCTTCGTCTGTCTTTGCAACTAGGTCTATACCTAAATCGATACCACCCAAGCTTTCTTTGCCAGGGAATTCATCCCAAAGCCAAACTTTCTCCAAAATATTTGCATACTCGGGGTCTGTCAAGAACCAACGCTTGATTAATTTTTCAAACTTTGCTCCTTTATTATGCTCTGTAATAGACTCATTTCTAAAACGAGCCAATATATCCTTAAATGTTATGGTTTCTGTAGCTGATGCAGCTTGATTATCTATCATACTATGCGTAAATAATTTAACGACAGTACTCTTCCTCTTTATTCCAGAAAAGTACCATCAATAGTTATACAATATGACACATGTGCCAATGATACTCTTCTAAGAATTAATGATTAAAATGGAGCGTAACCTCCCCATCAGGCATTTCTTCAATGCTCTGCACCCATTCGATGCTGCCTGTTTCGGGATTTACGTCTATCGAATATTCGCTGCCTTCCTTTTGACCATCAAACTGCACGGCGAAGCGCCAAAGACCATCTTTCAGGACTTTGGTAAAGGCAATTTGCATTGTTGAAGCATGCGATAGGGATATATCTAATCGCTTAGCTATCTCTTCATAGCTAAGTATCCATTTGGGATGATTCGTATCTTGATTGATAAGGCACGCTATACCTGTAGAAGTATATGTGATACCCTCTGTTTCACTAATGGCATAGTAAGTACGTGTACTATTAGCTTCAATACGGATGACACGCTCACCAGTATCAATTGATTCATCCTTGCTACAACTGGCAAGAACGAACGTTAGTATAAAGGCTACAAGAGCCTTGACGCCCCACTGATAGGGGGGGGTAATTTGTCTGATATTCATATAGTTACGTCGCTTTTAAGTTCTACATTCTATCAATTTACTCCCCCAAAGGTACAATAATATTTTGAAACTCGCAAGAGTTTTTCGATAAAAGTTTGGAAAATGTTTTTAGCAGTACGCTGGTAAGCAAAAAAAATCAGAACTTAAAATCAAAGTCGCACTTCTCTACATTGCGCAACTTCTCCAGCTGTTCTGCCTTATGAGCCTTCAGTTTCTTCACCCATTCCGCCAGCTTGACAGAAGAGCTTTTGATTACTATCGTTTCATTTACATGTACCATAAGCCTATAGTTAAAATTCGAATATTTTTAAAGCTTTTGCCCTTACAGGGCGTTGGTTTATATTTCATTAATACCCAGGGTGTTGCCCTGGGCTAGGAGCTTCTGCCCCTTCAGGGCGTGTGGGGCACGATGATATGTGGCGTATAGCCCTTTTTGGACATTACACTTCCTTCCAATCAACCAGTCCCTTTCCCATATCATCCAGCTCTATGGCAAGGGCGATTACTTTTCTCTTATCCGCCTTGAATGGCTCGGCATACTGCTTGGCTTTCATCTGCTCTTCGGCAGCATCCACGCCTCCGTTGTTGCTCAGCTTCAACTCCAATACATAGATGAAGTTGGTTACTTCTACCACCATATCAATTCTGCCCGTAGCTATCATCTTCTCTACTTCCACACGGCAACCGATGGCATTGAAGATGGTGCTCAGAATCAGGCGGTAGCGCTCCTCCATGTCCATACTGGCAAGCTTCTTGTTGCTGTAGGGCACATCCGCAATGAGCGCCTTCAGGCATTTCATGGCTTCGGGAAGATTGCCCAAGCTGAGGTGAATATTCAGAAATGCCTGGGTAGATTGAAGGTCATTGTTCTTGCGCATGGCCAATGTTGGCAACACGATTTCATTCAAGGCTTGCCTTACTTCGAAGTTAGGAATGCCAAGAAGATAAGCTCCGCTTATGTAACCCTTAATCGTGAGATAGCCCGACTGATAAAGAAACAGCTCTGCTCCGCCGCCCGTCACGTCAGAAGTTTCTATAATTGTGTCCAACAGGGCACTATGGTCAAAATCCTTCAAACGAATCTCCAGATCATCCACAAACTTTGGAAGCAAAGAGGTTGCCCCAGATGAAGCCCAATAATTCCTCAGTTTGGAATCAGCAAGGGCATTGATAAGGCTGAAAGGATTAAAGATATCCACCATATTTTCATGGCTGAAATGATAGCCATCGTAATAAGCTGTCAATTGCACTACGGCTTCATCGAACGTCCATCCTTTTCTTGATGCCAACTTATTGATTTCCGGCTTGAAATCACGTACCACCTCTTCTTTCGTAATACCACAGATGGCTGCATATTCCGGCTCAAAGCTGATGTTGCTCAGATTATTGAGCACAGAGAAAAGCGAGATTTGCGTGAACTTGGTGATGCCGGTGATGAAGACAAACTTCTCGTATTTGTCATCTGCCTTGAGAATGGCAAAAACCTCTCGATAGATAGCGGTACATGCTTCGTGCTGAGGAGTCTTCCAGGAATGCTGCAATGGAGAGTCGTATTCATCGATGAGAATGGCAACCTGCTGTCCGGTTTGCTCATACGCAGTTTGGATGATGGCATCAAAGCGGTCGGCAAGACTATCTGTAGGGTCAGGAACCAATGAATATACTTTTTCGTATTGTCTGAAAATATTGTTGAGATAAGAGCGCAAAGTTTCCGGCTCTGCGCCGGCACGACTCATATCGAGTCTGATGACAGGTCGCTTCACCCATTCCGTCTCCAGCTGCATGATCTTTAATCCCTCGAAGAGTTCCTTCTTGCCCAGAAAGTAGGCTTCGAGCGTATCGACCAGCACAGATTTACCGAAGCGGCGTGGGCGGCTCAGGTAATGATACGTCTTATTTCTGTTGGCAAGTTGCCAGATGATATCTGTCTTGTCAACATAAAGATAGCCTTCCTTTCTGATTTTCTCAAAAGACTGGATGCCTACTGGCAATCTTCTATCGTTTGTCTCTACCATAATTCCTAATCTGTCTTTAAATCAACTTTTCCGCAAAGTTACGACTTTATTTTCATACCTGCAAGAGTTTTCTGATAAAAGTTGAGAAAATGTGATGATTCCCTACTCTTCTCAGGAAAGTATCAAGAGGATTACAGAGGTGGTTACAGTGGTTACGGTTACAGAAGTTACAGTTTTTCTGGAGGGGGTAAAGTGCTTTCGGGGACTTACGGATTGTAAGTAGTATATATATAGATTA
>ULUS01020072.1_pt1 | contig 11142 bp, 10 predicted proteins | sample 1958761 | NCBI WGS metagenome assembly ULUS01 (sample SAMEA4835767, study PRJEB28245) | human gut metagenome | biome: gut microbiome; material: fecal sample | place: Denmark | collected 2008
TGATAGTAAAAATAAAACAAGTTGATTTGATATATTAAATGAACAAATTAATCTTGATGGCAGTCTGATTATTGGTGAAGTTTATAGGTCAGTTTTTTTCGCCAGCGGTTAAAGAAATAGAATAGTCGTATAAAAAAGGTGTTCTGGGGCGAGTAAAACAACATCTTCACCTTAATGGCGATACAGTTGGCTGAGAGTCAGCAGGGGGGCAAATCACCTGCAAATAAACACGGCGCATACTGGCGTGAATATCGCGGATGCGTTCGAGGACAGAAGAACCGACAGGCGGATTCTTCAGCCGCTCATCGTCCATCACAAAACCTTTGACCAGGTATTCCTGAAGCCGATTGAATATTGAGCAGTAGAAAATATCTGGATTGACAGTATTACAAGGGGTTGGAGAACGTCAGGAGAGGCATTTTGGCGGAAGATCACAGGAGTCAAAATTGCCATATAACCATTTGATTCAAATCGTTTATATTTTTCTATTATAATTCATTTATACACATCCTTATACATATAATATCTATCGATTAATTTTTACACGTATCTTCACGCACGTTAACTCAGGAAAAAAATTTTATTTCGAAAGAACTGTTCACACTGTTCACCTTTCTTTTTTCTCCTTTTATTTCAGTATGATAGGTGGTGAATAATGGGTGAAGGGTGAACATTCGATTCTTCACCTCCGGCATTCTGCCGATGTGACTTGTGCAGGGGATTAATCCTCCGCACTGAAATCACACAGGGAGAAAAAAGTTTTTTTGATTTGATTGTTCACACTGTTCACCTTTCATTTTTCTCTTTTAATTTCAGTGTGATAACGGGTGAATACACGGTGAAGGGTGAACAGTGGATTGTTCACCTTCGGGGAATTCAGGGATAAAAAAAGACCGGCAGATGCCGGTCAGATGAGTCATGAGGGTCAGGTTGTTGCAGGGTCGTCACATTTTGGCAGCCAGTCGCCGTAGCTTTCCTCTTTCAGCGTCAGGTTGGTCTGTATCCCCTGTTTGGTATGGCGCTTCTCGTAATTCAGTCCGTATTCCTTCAGCATCACCGGCAGCCCCAGCCCGAACATTTTCAGACTGAGTACATTCCGGTAGCCGTTTGCCTCCATGTAGGCCAGATAGGCGTGATAGAGGTATTTACGGTAATTACGCGGGATGATACTGGCGTTCCCCATATACATGCCGCTGGTCTGCGGCAGGGTTTCCAGATAGCCGATAAAATCAAACGTCGGGTCGGCATCCCGTTTGATGTTCAGTGCCTCGTCTGAGTTCTGCTGGGACTGAAGCAGTGACCGGGCGAGCATCGGGTCGCTGAACTTCTGCATCAGGTGACGCACGATGACCGCCAGCTCGCGGGTGATTTTGTCCTTAAGCTGCGGGTCGCGCTCCTGCGGGGCTATCTGTTCCGGGAAGTGAATAATCACCCGCCGGCGTGACACGCCGCCGCTGCGGTCGGTGAAGCGCATCGGGTTATTGTTCACGGCCAGAATCACCGCCGGGATATGCGTGGAGTATGCATCCCGGTATTTCGGGTCAACGGACACCGCATCGCCGCCGGTGATGGCCTTGAGTCCGGCACCGTCGCCGCTCCATTTTTCCTGGTCCGGCAGGCGTATCAGTGAGAAGCCAGTTAACGCGGCACGTTCACGCGGGGATTCCAGCGTCTCAATGGTGGCCGACGTGGCGTTATCCTCCCCGGCCAGCAGGGTGGCTATTTCGGCCATGATACTTTTGCCGCTGCCGCCGGGACCGGTCACCTCCAGAAAGAGCTGCCAGTCATAGCGGTTTGCCAGCACCATAAACAGTGCGGCCAGAATCACGTCGCGTTTTTCCGCACGGCCACCGGCGGCACGGTCAAGCCAGCGCCAGAACGCGGGGGCGTGGGTCTCCAGCGTTTCACCGTCCACCGGCGGGGTGAAATCCACATCGCACAGGGTGCGCATCCAGTGTGACGGACTGTGCGGGTGGAACGTGCCGTTCTGTGTGTCGAGCACACCGTTACGAAAGCCAATCAGGCGGCGGGAGGGGGCTTCCTGCTGCGGAATAATCAGCTTCAGGGTGTCCACCACGGAGGCCACCTTCCCGGAAGAGAACGGCGCGCGCAGACGCTGAAACAGCCCGGCCACATCCCGGGCAAAGTCCTGTGGCGGCAGCACCTTCCAGACACCATTTTCATAACGGGACAGAAGCTGGCCGTTGGCATCGACCGCGAGCGCCTCGCCGTAATGCTCATAGATACGCATGGCCTTTTCGCTGGTACTCATGGCGGAAAACTCCGCTTCGCTCATGGTGTCGAACGGGCTTTCAGCCGGTGGCCGGATGGCATCGTAAATGGCCTTACGGGTGGCCTCCCCGCCGTACTGCGTGAAGGCATCATTCCAGTCACCGAAGACCGGCGGCAGGGCAACAACACCTTCACACGCATCTGCGGCTGCGGCGGCTTTTTTCTGGCCGTCACCGCTGAGGTCATGGTCAGCGGCAAGGACAATCTGACAGGCGGGGTGCTTCTGCCGGGCAAGGCTGGCCAGAGAAAGGAGGTTCACGGAAGAAAGCGCCACCATCACCGTTTCACCGGTCAGGTGATGCACGGTAAGTGCGGTCGCGTATCCCTCCGCTATCCACAGACGTTTTCCGGCCTGATTCTGTCCTTCAAGGATGTGACAGGTGCCCCTGACCTGCCCGCCTTTCAGGGTGCGCTTACGGCCGTCAGCACTGATTAACTGAAGGTTAACCAGTTCGCCGCTGTCGTCATACAGTGGCACCACAAGGTCACCGGCGCGCCAGCTCACGCCACCGGCTCTGTGTGTGCCGGTCAGCATCCGGCATTCCCGGCCGGGAAAGCCCTTGCGGGTCAGGTAGGCGTTACCGGTTCCGGGACGGGTTTTTGCCATCAGGGTTTGTGCCAGTGCGGCGGCGTTCTTCCGGGCGGCTTCTGTTTCAGCACCGGCGGCGGCCGTCACTGTCGGGTCAGCCGGGGGCAGGCTGCCGGTCACGGCAGCCACCTTTGCGGCCGCGTCGGACGGAGAGACACCAAACACCTTTTCAACCAGTTTCAGGCCGTCACCGGCACCACACTGATTGCAGTACCAGGTGCCGCGCCCCTCCCTGTCATCAAAACGGAAGCGGTCACTCCCGCCACAGACCGGACAGGGCTGATGACGGTTTTTCAGCACCTGAATCCCCAGCGCCGGGAGAATACGCGGCCAGTGGCCGAGCGCATGGCTGACGGTGGCGGTTACGTTCATTTTCATGGTGTTGTTCTCCTTCAGTGCAGTACCGGCGCTTTTATGTGACGGGCACAGAGTTCATCCATCACAACCAGCCCGAGAAAGGACAGCGACGGCGCGGCCTTCAGGGGACCGGATTCCATTAAATCTTCCAGCAGGGCACAGGCTATCTGACGCCCTTTTTCCTCACCGTGCTGGCGCAGATAAAAGCCCTCCAGCTCAGCGGCGATGGCCGCCTCCAGTGATTCAAGGGTGAGATGCGGGTAGCGGTGCTGACGTTCGCACACGGTCAGCCAGGCACAGGCGACAGCGCGACGGTAAAGGGCAGCGCGTAAGACGGGCGGTAAGGGTGTTTTCATTTGTTTTCCTCCCTGTGACAGATGACTGCATTCCGTGCCGGTTGTATTAACTGATAAGGCATATCTGCGTCTCCTGAAGACGTGCGTATCCCTGCGCGAATACGCACATTTAATTTTTCGGGTGTCGTTTTTTAATTACAGATAATTGCGGTAACTGTTATCCGGGGTGATTTCCGGGTCAGGCTCCGTGCGGGGAATTTCCCGCCATTCCCGCGCCACCGGTGCCGCCCGGCTGGCCGGAACAGTGTCCTGCGGGTAAATATCCAGATATTTCTCCCGCCATTTCTGTAATTCCGGGTCTCCGGCCATTTCTTTCAGTACCGCATGCCGGTTTACGGGGCTGCGTTTAAACAGGTCAGGACGGTCACAGGTAAATTCCCGCAGAAAACGCCCCAGCGGGATGTCTGTGGTGCGCCCGTCTGCGAGGATACGCACAAGGATACTGAATTTACGGCGGTACGGGTTCCAGACAATGTCCGGGCAGCGGTACGGCATTTCCCACGGAATACCGTCTTCCAGAATGCCGACCACGGCCACATCGGGAAAACCGGCAGAACGGTAAATCTCACCGGGCTGGGGAAAATCAAACATGCGTCTTGTCTCCCCGGTCTTTCTGCTGGGCGAGAAAATCGCGGCACAGGCCTTTGGCTTTCAGCTCATTCAGCACAAAATCAATATCTTCATTCAGGTAGCTGAAAATATGCGGAATGTAGAGCTGATGCAGGCCGGAGAGTTCACGGTGAATCAAATCACCCCCAACAAACTGGGATACGGCGCTGGCGCGGTTGAGCTTATGGTAAGCCTCAATGCTGAGGTGTTCACGGGCGTCATGACGCGCTGAGACGGTCTGAGGGGCTTTTTTATTACGCACGGGACACCTCCACCACCGGCAGACGGGCAGCAAGGGAGAGCACATAGTCACGGACAAGGGAACGGCGGGCGCTGCGTTCATCACCGGCGACGGTGCGAAGCATGCAGATACGGGGATGACGGTCTGCGCGACGGACAGCCGCAAACACAAAGACAAATTCAGGGTGTGAGGGGGTAAGGGTTGTAGCCATGATGGCAGCCTCCTTGAAGTAACAGTTACAGCTACCACTGGAGTTCCTACGCTCATGGGTGGTAGCCCGGACGGGGGTAGGAATACCGGCCTTCAAGGAAACCGGCCAGCCCGAAGGCTGCCCCGCCCGGACCACCATTATCTGACAGAGGCTACGGTTTAAAAACCACAGCCAGAAAAACAGGTGTGCCGAAGCAACGACGTAAAAAAAGACGCATGGCGCGTCATATGTCGCCTTGAAGTAACTCGGGTTCCTACGCCCGGCTGCCGATTTTGCGGCAGCGGAAAAACTATATCCGCAAATGCCGGAAAAAGGCAAGCCAGAAAAAGGGAGTTTTTGCAGAACAGGCATCATCATGCGTCGTACCCCCGTTTGCGTCCGGCAATGCGCCCGGCCATCCATGCGGTGACTTCAGAGTGCAGCCAGGCCACATTTTTACCGCCAAGACTCACCTGCGGCGGAAATTCCCCCTTACGGATGAGTTCGTAGATGGTCGAGCGTGACAGGCCGCACAGGTGCATCACTTCCGGCAGACGTAAAAAACGCTCCTGCGTGATGTCCGGCAGCGGCATCAGTGGCGTCACAGGGGCGGGAGACGGGGAGGAAAAAACAGCTTGCATCGGGCTACCTCGTTAATGTCCATACAGCACCGGATAAGTCCGTCCGGCTTCGGGTAGCGCTTTATTTTGTGAATATTTTCAGCAGACGCAACAGGGGGGATTTGTTCAGGCTGTCTTACAATGCTTGTGTATTTTTTGTTCACCTCCACTTAAAGTCATTTAAAGCCACTTAAAGCAATTCGTAATTTTTATAGTGAAATACAAATCGTTTTTTCTTATTCATTCCCGGCGAATTAATAAAAACAAACAGTAATAAACAGCACAAAAAGCCCATCAACGGGTGAACAGTGGTGAACAGACGGTGAACAGTCATTACTGCGATTGTTCACCCTTTAACTTACTGTATTACTTATCTTTTTTCTTATGGTGAACAGAGGTGAACAGTAAAATATAAAAAAACAAACAGTAAGCCGGTTTTTCCTGCGACCTTTTCCTGGCTTGCCGGTCTGAGGATGAGTCTCCTGTGTCAGGGCTGGCACATCTGCAATGCGTCGTGTTGTTGTCCGGTGTACGTCACAATTTTCTCAACCTGAAGTGACGAGGAGCCGGAAAATGTCTGACAACACCATCCCTGAATATCTGCAACCCGCGCTGGCACAACTGGAAAAGGCCAGAGCTGCCCATCTTGAGAACGCCCGCCTGATGGATGAAACCGTCACGGCCATTGAACGGGCAGAGCAGGAAAAAAATGCGCTGACGCAGGCCGACGGAAACGATGCTGACGACTGGCGCACGGCCTTTCGTGCAGCCGGTGGTGTCCTGAGCGACGAGCTGAAACAGCGCCACATTGAGCGCGTGGCACGCCGGGAGCTGGTACAGGAATATGACAATCTGGCCGTGGTGCTGAATTTTGAACGCGAACGCCTGAAAGGGGCGTGTGACAGCACGGCCACCGCCTACCGGAAGGCACATCATCACCTTCTGAGTCTGTATGCAGAGCATGAGCTGGAACACGCCCTGAATGAAACGTGTGAGGCGCTTGTCCGGGCAATGCATCTGAGCATTCTGGTACAGGAAAATCCGCTCGCCAACACCACCGGGCATCAGGGCTACGTCGCACCCGATAAAGCTGTCATGCAGCAGGTGAAATCATCGCTGGAACAGAAAATAAAACAGATGCAAATCAGCCTCACCGGCGAGCCGGTTCTCCGGCTGACCGGACTGTCAGCGGCAACACTTCCGCACATGGATTATGAGGTGGCAGGCACACCGGCACAGCGCAAGGTGTGGCAGTACAAAATAGACCAGCAGGGAGCAGAGCTTAAGGCCAGAGGACTGCTGTCATGATTTACTGCCCGTCGTGTGGACATGTTGCTCACACCCGTCGCGCACATTTCATGGACGATGGCACCAAGATAATGATTGCACAGTGCCGGAATATTTATTGCTCTGCGACATTTGAAGCGAGTGAAAGCTTTTTCTCTGACAGTAAAGATTCAGGAATGGAATACATTTCAGGCAAACAGAGATACCGCGATTCACTGACGTCAGCCTCCGGCAGTATGAAACGCCCGAAAAGAATGCTTGTTACCGGATATTGTTGTCGGAGATGTAAAGGCCTTGCACTGTCAAGAACATCGCGGCGTCTGTCTCAGGAAGTCACCGAGCGTTTTTATGTGTGCACGGATCCGGGCTGTGGTCTGGTGTTTAAAACGCTTCAGACCATCAACCGTTTCATTGTCCGCCCGGTCACGCCGGACGAACTGGCAGAAAGCCTGCATGAAAAACAGGAACTGCCGCCAGTACGCTTAAAAACACAATCATATTCGCTGCGTCTGGAATGAGGGCTGCCGGTTAACACCGGCCGTCGCCGCACACCGTATTTTTATTCTTCAGCATGATGAGAAAGAGATAACGATGGAAAGCACAGCCTTACAGCAGGCCTTTGACACCTGTCAGAATAACAAAGCAGCATGGCTGCAACGCAAAAATGAGCTGGCAGCGGCCGAACAGGAATATCTGCGGCTTCTGTCAGGAGAAGGCAGAAACGTCAGTCGCCTGGACGAATTACGCAATATTATCGAAGTCAGAAAATGGCAGGTGAATCAGGCCGCTGGTCGTTATATTCGTTCGCATGAAGCCGTTCAGCACATCAGCATCCGCGACCGGCTGAATGATTTTATGCAGCAGCACGGCACAGCACTGGCGGCGGCACTGGCACCGGAGCTGATGGGCTACAGTGAGCTGACGGCCATTGCCCGAAACTGTGCCATACAGCGTGCCACAGATGCCCTGCGTGAAGCCCTTCTGTCCTGGCTTGCGAAGGGTGAAAAAATTAATTATTCCGTACAGGATAGCGACATTTTAACGGCCATCGGATTCAGGCCTGACGCGGCTTCGGTGGATGACAGCCGTGAAAAATTCACTCCTGCGCAGAACATGATTTTTTCGCGTAAAAGTGCGCAACTGGCATCACGTCAGTCTGTGTAAAATTCCCCAAAAATCCGCCCGTTTTTACTGAAAAAAGCCATGCATCGATAAGGTGCATGGCTTTGCATGCGTTTCCCTGCCTCATTTTCTGCAAACCGCGCCATTCCCGGCGCGGTCTGAGCGTGTCAGTGCAACTGCATTAAAACCGCCCCGCAAAGCGGGCGGGCGAGGCGGGGAAAGCACCGCGCGTGGTGACGGGAGAGTTTTTTATTTTTAGACCTGTTAAATAAATACTCACCCCAAGAGATTGGCAGTATAGAGCTAAGGGTTTATAGCTTTATCTGCGATACTGTCTTCTAAAGCCTTCTTCACATTTCCAACCGTATCTGTTAATTGCATAATTGCACCTTTTCTAAAGGATTTTGATATTCCTTTATGATGAGAGTTTAAAGCTGAATGTAATTTTTTTAGATACGGTAGCTCACCTGATAGAAAGTCAGATAAATTTGAAAAGTTGTAGAGTGATGCTAAGTGATTGGAAAATGTGTTGATGTCACGAATGGTCCACTTAGTTTTAATTGCGGAGATTATCATGTCTACATTTAATTTCTCGAGCAAGTTGAATTGGAACTTTGATTGATAGATATCTGCATCAATAGCACACCAACCCTCATTAATCATTTTATCTCTTAACTCATTTATCTTTTCAAGGTTTTTTATTTCCTTGTATTTATCAACAAAAAAATTATGTATGTCATCATTATCTCTTCTTAAAACGTGAAGAGGGATATCATCGATATTAGGATGTAACTCGGAAAAGTAGATTTTTATTTCTTCATCGCTAAACGTTGTTTTTTTACTTTGAATTGCTTTCTTCGTTAACCCCTTTCTTGTAGGGAGATAATTTGATTGTGATAATCTAAGGTAATTGTAAGTGGCCATCAGCCAAATTGAGAGTTTTGGGTTGTTTTTTTTGAGAATTACTTTTTCCACTTCATCTAAATAATCTCTTTCTGAAATGTCGTATAGCTCAGGTTGTGCTAAGGCAGCATAATCACTTTTTTGTAATTTCTGTTTTCTTGGGAAGAGGTATGGAAGGATATCAGTTTTTGATATTATATTGAAGCAATATGGAACCATCAAGTTATTGTAAGATTTGTAAGCGGTGATATTTAATAAATTACTTTCTTCTTTACTAATCTGCTCCGTCTTATCGTTAGATATGTTTGTTAGAGTTTTAAGTGATGATGATAAATAATTTTGGCGAAAATCATTTTCACGATAAGCAAATTTTTCCTTAAGTATTATATGCGCACATAATGAGCTTGTTAGATTTTTAATATCTATTTCCGATATATCATCTTCTATCTCTGAGCCTTCAATGAGGGGTGACAGTTTTACGATTACTCTGTTGATGATTCTTAGATTAGTTTCTTCAAAATCAATTATGGTTTTTGTTATGGTGTTTCTGTGGCTTTCATTTTTAATCTTTAACTTTTGTTCTAAAATTTCTGATATGTTGTTAATAGAGAAATAAATTTCATCGCTTATAATCTTCTCTTTGTGATTTAGGATTTGATCGCTTTGCTCTGAAAAATTACCGACAAGAATATAATCAAGCCTTTGATCTTTCTGGTAGTTTTGCAAACAATAAGTTGCTATCTCATCTCGTAATTCTTGGGGGATTCTTTCAAGATCATCAATAACAAATATACCGCAAAGATCTTTCAGAACGTAATCTTTCATCGCACCTGAGAATGTTGAAAGAACTTGTTCAGTAAATTTTCCTAAGCTTTCTTCTTGAGAGATTGCTGAGGTGGCGCTTGCGGTTAATTCACTAAGTTTTTTTATTTCTGAAGAGTTATCTAAATATGTTACACTTAGCATTCTATCTTTGAAGTCTTGCAAGCTGTTTAAGCCAAGCGCGGACATGTAAAAATGACTTGCTTTTTTATAAAAATTCCTGAACTCAAACTGTAAAAAATAAGTTTTACCAACCCCCCACTCTCCATTTATCAATATAAGACCATCACGAGGTTCTTGTAGTAAACGAATTAATACACTAATTATTGTTTCTTTATTCATGATTTAATCCTCTAGCACGAATTCAATGTACTGTTAACTAGTAATTGGATAAAGTAAATTATTGTACCATTGCATCATTTCTAGTCTTTTTTCTAAATACTGTGCATGATTATAGACTCCTCGAATACTATTCTTATCAACATGCGCCAGTTGCATTTCAATCCAAGCACTATCAAACCCCTGTTCATGCAATATTGTCGACATGGTATGGCGAAAACCGTGACCTGTAGCACGCCCTTTGTAACCAAGTAACTCAATCACTTGTGAAACACTTTCTTTTGAGATTGGCTTGCTTCGGTTGTTCCTGCCAATAAAGATGTAAGGGTAATGGCCGGTAATAGGTTTGAGCTGTTTGAAAAGGTCAACTACCTGAGTAGATAAAGGAACAATGTGAGGTCTACGCATTTTCATACGTTCCGCTGGTATCTCCCATATACCTTTTTCGAGGTCTACTTCTTCCCACGTAGCAAAGCGCATCTCCTGCGTTCTTACACCAGTCAGCATGACTATCTTCGTAGCATTTTTGGTGATGATGCTACCGGTATACGCTTCAAGATCTCGAATAAAATGAGGCAACTCTTCAGCGGATAAAAATGGATGGTGCTTTTGCTTGGGAACGGCCAGCGCGATGGCTAAATCAGGTGCAGGATTGTACTCAGCACGGCCAGTTATGATTGCATAGCGATAAACCTCACCGCATCTTTGACGCACCTTGCGTGTTTTCTCTAGTGCTCCACGTTTTTCGATTCGTCGTAATACTTCAAGCAACTCTAACGGTTTGATTTCACTGATTGGGCGTTTACCAATGAACGGGAACACATCTTGCTCGAATGTCTTAATGATTTCTTCACGATAGGCCACTGTCCAGCGGTCAGCTTTGTTGGCGTGCCATTCTCGACATATTGCTTCGAAAGAATTTTCTGTTGATAGCTTTTGGGCGAGTCTTAAAGCTTTGCGTTCCTCTACCGGGTCAATGCCATTAGCAACCTGCTTACGGGCGATATCACGCTTCTCACGTGCTTCTGCGAGGCTTACTAAATCGTAGCTGCCAAATGACATTAACCGCGCTTTCCCTGCAAACCGGTAACGGAAACGCCAGCCTTTCGAGCCATCGGGATTGATAAGCAATGACAGACCTTGTCCATCATTCAATGTGTATGGCTTGTCTTGTGGTTTTGCACGTTTGATCTGTATATCGGTTAGAGCCATGTGTATAACTGAAAACTACGTATAAAAAATCTATACACATTACTATACATATTTTTCGCGGATTCAGGGAGATGATCTCGGACTATTACGGACAAGCTTATTATTCATCGTATTGAATATAAAGGATTTAATGGAGTGTCTCGGAACTGGCTGGATGAGGTTTGGCGGAAGATCACAGGAGTCGAACCTGCCCGGGACCGCTG